>Ga0307428_1000035_pt1 | contig 132987 bp, 134 predicted proteins | sample SalMarWE160240MG_FD_202161 | JGI IMG/M metagenome (GOLD analysis project Ga0307428, IMG submission 202161) | Salt marsh sediment microbial communities from the Plum Island Ecosystem LTER, Massachusetts, United States - WE1603-240 | ecosystem: Environmental > Aquatic > Marine > Intertidal zone...
AAACTGTCATTCTGAACGAGGTACGAGTGAAGAATCTCTACTGGTTCTCGTCGGAGATTCTTCTTCGCTTCGCTCATCAGAATGACACATATAATCACTTTTTACGAAACCATCAAGTTTGCAATTTGAAATTCTGGTTTACCCCGTTGAATATTGCTATTTATTCTGGTGAACGATCATTATGATAGTTATTCCACGGGGTTTATCCAGGTTGGGAATGGTTAACTTGTCCATCGTCCTGATTCATCGGTATAAATAGTGGAACGTAGATGAATTGTAAAAGGAAAAAGTGAGAAGCGTGTGGCATAGTTAGCAGGTGACGAACCACTGCTTTAGACATTGCACTATAACTCAGGAGCATTGCTCTACAACTCAGGAGCATCTCGCAGCAACTCAGGAACATCACGCAGTGACTCCGCAGCATCACGCAGCAACTCAGATATATTGCAAGTTTAAGTCTATATCAACCATTAACCATTAACCCATCAACCCATTAACCATCAACCATTATCCATTAACCATTATCCATTAACCATTATCCATTAACCATTATCCATTAACCATTATCCATTAACCATTAACCATCAACCATCAACCATCAATTAACCATCAATCCTGATATTCTCTAACATTTTTACTCACGGCTTCGCCCTCTCACTCCCATCAAGCAAGTCAAAAGAGGGTTTATTAAAGTTATTTCAGCTAACTTACAACTACATTATAGTGAACAGATATATTCTGCATTAATTCTTAAAGTATGATTAAACGAACCTCTTATCTGCTCTTTCATAATTTGTTAATTTTACTAGTTTGTACATCATTCCGATTAAAAGATTCATGGTGTTTTATGACGTTTAAATTTCTCCACCACCATTTTTGTAACTTAACCCAAAAATACTTCCAGATTAGTCCCAAAAAATATTTCGAAGTAATAACTTGCCCAGCCGGTGTAACCCACCTATTCATATTATTTTACCACCTTCATCAGATTTGCCAGGAAATGAGGTTTTAAATCCGGCAGCTGCCGGACTGCTGCCCGGTTTTCTGCCTGGATAATATTATATACTTCTTCACGATGAACGGGAATTTCCAGTGGAGCAGTTATTCCTACTTTCACATGTCCGGAAGAACATTCCAGTATAGATATTATTATATTGTTACCGATGCGAATACTCTCTTTAGACTTCCTTGTCAGTACTAACATTCTCCATCCCTGGATTTATTACATTCTAATTTCTTAACTATTCAGCTCTTTTTTATCCACGAATTTCACCTGTCTGCGTCCGGCGGTTGCCGGACAGGCAGGCGAATGGACACGAATAGTTTTTTAAATTTTCGTTCGTGTCAATTTGTGCTTGTCCCGCCTTGGCGGTAGTCGTTTGTGGACTTATCTCATTTCTTAAGATTGTCTTTTCCGATACATTTAAATTCAACAATTAACTCAAGCCTTCTTTTACCGAATACTCTATCGATAGGTTTTTATCTTCCAATATTACCTGACATCCAACCTTATCCTTATTATTAATAACTATAGGTGCTTTAATGTTAGCAGTGAGTTGTTGTCTTTCATTATCTACTTTTAGAATGACGTAAATTTCCGTGTCATCTATAGATTTACCAGGGTCAATACCGATATTCTTCAATTCCTTGAAAGGTATCTTAATTTGATCCCGTATTTTCAATAATCTAATATCTAAAATCAGCATGGAAATGTCCGGTTCTTCTAACGATTGTAACACCCTGAATGGTGGATAATCTTTTAATTCATCTACCGTAAATCTTGTCAGTGTCTCGAAACCTGGTAAACCGTATATGAATTTAATAACGTTTTCCTCGTTAACCTCTACGTCACCAAAGATTATATTATTTTCGGAGGCAGATGGCTCTTCATAACTTGTACACTGTTGTTTAATCATGTTATAAACTCTAAAAGATTTAATTGAATTGCATCTGAAGTTGTACTTAAGGCTGCTTTATAAGCCATTTCCTCAGCGTTATACTCGGTAATGGCTTTGGATAAATCCACATCTTCCGTTTGAGACAGATAAGAACGCAGATTCATATTAGCAGTATCCAGACGTTTCTCAGTCATTGTCAATTGATTTTTAACAGAGCCGAGAGCAGATGTTAGAGAAAACAATTCCTCGGATGCAGAAGAAATATCTTCAATAGAAGATTGAATGTCGGTTGTATTATTACTGCTGAGGGCGTTTCTCAGTTCAATAAGGGATGAAAATAAATCTGTATCTTCCAATTGCGAACCTGTTATATTTATTGATACATTATAATTTTCCGCTATCCGACGGTCAATATTCTGCGAATTACCATTATACGTTACAGTACCGCCATCGTATGAGAATGGTTTATCTCCAAGAGTATTCGTACCGCTAAATACATATTTGCCAAGGTATGTACTATTTGCCAGATTAATAGTATCATTAATAACACTATCAATTTTATCAGAAAATATAGTGCGTATTTCCGCATTATTTGATTCATCAGCAGCCTGAATAGCGATTTCTTTTGCATCGATCATAGTTGAAGATATATTATCTAATAAACTGGTTGTTGTATCGAGCCATCCATTTGCATCGTTAATATTTTTAAGATACTGTTCATTTCTTGATATCGTTTTTCTAAATCTGGATGCTCTTGCAAATCGAACAGGATCATTTGAAGAATTCCGAACTTCCTTACCCGATGCAATTGCTGTCTGATGTTTATTCATATTTTCCCTGCTTCTATTAACATTCTGCAGTAAACTTCTTGTAATGATGGATTGTGTAATACGCATATTTCACTCCTTTCAATCAAATGCTCATTATAGATCCGAAGTGATCCTTTTATTTATTCCCTTTAACATTGTTCTTTACAGCTCCATAGCTTTTCGTCCACAACGAAGCATGTCTCATCTCAAGATCACGGAGGATTCCTATGGAAGATCCCTATCCCAACGGGATCTCTTTGAGATGGGAAAGAGATATCTTTCCAAAGGAATCTTCGATCGACAAAAGTTGATATTTTCAAAATACATAAATTGTATATTGTTAATTGTTAATTGGTCATTGTTCATCAGGCACTTTTCACTTTAGGCACTTTTCCGTCAGTAGCCGGATGCCTTTGGCAAGTTCACTTTTAACTTTAGACACTTTCATAAAAAACTTTACAGCATATTAAGAACAGTCTGCATCATTTCGTCAACTGTTGCAACCACTTGAGCTGCCGCTTGATATGCCTGCTCGTATTCGATAAGATTAGTCATTTCTTCATCGAGAGATACACCTGAAACCGAATCCCGTTGATTTTTAAGGTTTTGAACAACCATCTCTTCACTTTTCCTCAAGAATCCAGATTCTTGAACGTGGCTACCAATTTGACTTATGGTTGTATTATAGAAATCAAATACTGTGTTACCCTGAATACCCTGATAAAATTGGAGATCAAAAACTTCCTGAGCTATCGAGCTGTCACCTGGTTTACCCGACGATTCCGCCGATGCAATAACAGATGGGTTAATAAAAACATCATTACTTACTCTTAAATTATTGGCACCTGTTACATCATCTGCAAAAAAATTGATTCCTGTAGTTCCATCAACACTGTAACCTTTTGAATGAATTGCATTCACCTGCTCAGCAATGCTACTTGCTAGTGTATTGAGCTTACTGATATAATCAGGAATATACCGATTATTTATTTCAATCAAACTGCCAAGTTCACCCGAATTAATATCAACAAGACGCTTTCCGTCAACCAGTTGGATATTAGCAGTTGTGATACCGCCTTCTCTAGAAATATTAACACTAAGATTATTTACATAATCATTTGATACTAAAATTTGACCATCAGTTGAAATCGTAACTTCACCATTTGACCCTTCGCGAATATCAATATTTATAAGATTTGAAAGATTACTGATCAATAAATCTCGCTGGTCCATAAGATCATTTGAGTAATTTGCGCTCACCTGCTTACTGATGGAATTAATCTGGTCAACAATCTGGTTTACCTGAGTCACTTTATCTTGAATATCCGTGTTAATTTGTTGATTTAGATTATCCAGATCAGAATAAATACGATTGAATGTCTTCGATAACAATACTCCTTTATCTCGAACTATTGTGCGGGCATACTGACTTTCTGGATCATTGGTAAGATCACCCCACGAATTCCAAAATTCTGACATAATATTACTCAAACCCGCTTCAAGAGGTTCTCCAAATATATTCTCTATCTGAGTCATTATCATTTCATCCGTTTGGTATTTCCCAAGATTTTGATTTTCATAAAACAGTTGATTTTCTACAAAACGCTGGCGAATACGGGTTACGTTATCTGCTGTAATTTTATTATTAAACCCTGCTTGTTGAGAATTAAGACCTAACAGGTCTACTCGTCTTCTTTTATATCCATCAGTATTGATATTGGATATATTCTTAGCTACGGTATTAATAGCTGACTGTTGGTCTGCCAGCGCTTGTTTTGTTATATTTAATATACTGGATATAGACATAACTTCCTCAAATTTGGAAATTCAGCACTTTATTTCCATCCTCTGGTGTAGTAACAATTCCATTTACATTATATATTTCAGAAGATTCATTATCCGTTCGTAAGAAGAGATGTGCTAAACCTTTGATATGTTCAATAGAAAAATTTAACAAATAACTATTTTCTCGATTTATACTGGTTATCTCATCAAGACTTGTTTTTAACTGATAACGCAGATTAATAAAACTTATAGAATACTCTGCAGGTGCAATTTCCATAATCGTTTTAAGCTTTGGCTCTTTTTCAGCCAATTTATATTTCCGACTAAGAGTAACGACATGTTCACTACGAATTTTAGCCAAAGATTTTACCTTTTGAATAAGCACCTGCTCCTCAATCACACATTTTCTCAATTTTTCAACATCACCAATGACAATTGCTTCCTGTTTGCTCTGCAGCATCTCCAACAGTTGCTTATAAAGAGCAGCTTCTTTTGAAAGAACTTCGACTAAATAGTCAAATTGTTGATTATCATTATCAGTTGTAATTTCATTCATTATCAATATCTCTTATTGTTCTGATTGCTTGAATATTGTCGATAAAAGTACCATTAGATAATTTATCCAGATTGAGAATTTCATCTTTATCTTTCAGTGACCTAAAAATAATATCCGCTAATCCAAATCCACCCTGGTTTGCAAGTGCTTCTCCCATAACTGAGCTGAACATCATAGAAGAAAGTGTATTTTTAGAACCGGCAAGTGAACTTTTTGGAATAGTTTTTTCCATAGCCTTAAACAATTGAGTTATGAAAAGGCCCTCCAAATCTTTACACTTTTGGCGCAATTTAATTTCCCGTGCCTTTTCTTCATTGAAAACATTTTTAACTTCTTTAGATGAATCCGGGGAATTCAAATTTTGAGAGACTATTTTTGCATTAGAATCAATTGTTATCAAAAAAACCTCTTACATAATAATTAACTTTGCTGATAAAGCGCCTGCCTGTTTTATGGCTTGAAAAATAGCGATGATATCCCTGGGTCTCACACCAAGCTCATTCAACGCAGAAGCAAGCTCACTTACTGTTGCTGTAGGCTTTATTACCGCAGTTTTTGCTTCACTTTCCTGTACAGTTGTTTCAGTTTTATACTCCACTACCGTTTGTCCGGCATTACTAAAAGGCGCAACAGGTTGGGAAATAATGGGCGTTCGTTTTATATGAATTGTCAAACTACCATGTGAAATCATCACCTCTCCAATTTTCACATTTCCTCCGGCAACAATAGTACCTGTCCTTTCATTGATAACAACACGAGCTTCAACATCGGGCTGTACCATTAGTGTTTCAGCACTTGCTATAAATAGTACTGCCTCTTCCTGTGTCTTAATTGACCCGGGAAACGTCAATTCTATGACACCAGCATTTATAGAGCGAGCCGTGGCTTTATCCCTTCCTTTTTCATTTCTACCTCTATACCAGGTATTAATCGCTTCTGCTATCCGACTTGCAGTAACAAAGTCCGGTTCGATTAATAGAAACCGAATAGGTTGCTTGAGGTCAAATTCCTGATTGGCTGAAGCTCTTTTCATTATAGCACCATTAGGTACTCTTCCTACAAGTGCATGGTTTTTCCGCGTCTTCTCACCAGCATCTGTTTCTATGTTATACCCTCCAATAGATACCGGGCCTTGTGCCTGACCGTAATAAGTTCCGCTGCTACTTAAGAGCGGAGTTGTAATCAGAACACCACCTTCAAGACTTGTAGCATCGCCCAGAGATGAAACGATTACGTCAAAATGTGATCCAATGCGACCAAACGCTGGCGTCTTTGCTGTAACCATAACTGCTGCAACATTCCGAGTACGTAGCTGTTCCTTGTTTACAGTAATCCCAAATCTATCAAGCATATTACTTATACTTTGTACAGTAAAAACTGCCCCTCTACTACTACTTGCCCTATCACCGGTTCCACTCAATCCAGTAACCAGTCCATAACCGACCAGTAACTCCTGAAACGCATTCTCAATAGTTACAATATCTTTTATTCTCACCTCAGCAGCATAAAGAAAAGTTGAAAACATTATAGCATAAAGAAATATTATTCTACACTTATACCCAATCAAGATATACTCCCGTAAACAGACAATATAATTAACCCAATACCAACTAACCATGTACCCCATCTTTGAAAAGTTCCAGGTTTGGCAATCTTATTCCGAAAGCCGCTCTTTTTATAAATTATCTTTGCATCAGCAATGTTGTAAGAATATACTATATTGTCAGGTTTTATATCTCTAGCCCTTATTAATCCTGTCAGTTTCATTAAATTCGTTTCGCCATTTACCTCAACGGTTCGTTCACCTTCAATCTTAAGCATACCTTCTTTTGTTTTTTCAACTATCCTTGCGGAGATTTTTCCTGTTAATTTTTCCTTTTGCTGAGTACCCTCAGAACCATCATGGGAATTAGCTAATTTGCTGGAAGCTCCAAAGATTGGTAAAAATTTAGTTAAGTTACCTAAATCACCAGTCACTGATCCATTTACATCAACATCAGTTTTTGATGAGCTGTTAATCTTTGATTCACGAGATGCATTTGCGGTTTCAACAATGAGAACTGTAACGACATCCCCAACATTGTGTGCCTTTATATCTGAGTATATAGACCGATTCTCATCATTAAAAAATTGCCCTGTTAAACTATGACCGGTAAGAATAACTGCACTTAATAACAAAAATATATGTTTCATTTCTTTCTCACTGCAATTTAACTGTTACTAATTGAGAGGACTGTACAATTCCGTACATTGATTTTCCAGTCATTGCACAAACAACCTTAACCTTATCCCCAACAACACCATCTTCCTTCGCTTTGCCATTTGTTGTAATCACAAGATCTTTAGATAGCAACTGAATCTTCACTCTGTCACCCCTTTGAATATCGGGAGGCTCTCTTAACATCGATCTTTTTATGATCTCTCCCTCTTTAATGACCTGCTTTGTAATCTTTCCAACAGCAATATCCGGAGTTTTTACAATATTTTTATAATCCTGCGAGATTTTTCGAGTTCTTAATGATATTTTTTTACTATCAATTAACTCCCCACGCTTTAATTTTTTAGCTGCTAATACAACATTCATATTAACCGAAACATCAACAGTTATTGGTAATCGGGATATAAGGCTCTGCTTATCAGTAACTTTTAGCCATACGATCTGATGTCCTAAACGAGGAAGATTTCGGTTAGATTTAACCAAATATTTATAATCCCTACCTGTCGGTAAAACAGTTTTTGGCAAATGAATGAACTCGAGTTGGATATCTGATTTTTGGAGATTAAATAACTCCTCAAAATACAAAGATAGTATTCCCTTTATTAATTCAGAAGATTCATCCCCTCTGCATATAACCGGCATTAATACTATAATTACTAAAAAATAGATTACTAATCGCCTGGGTATCACTGATTAACCTACCTCTTAAGGTTATTGGTCATAGCAAGTATCTCATCGGATGTTTTCACCGCTTTAGAATTGATTTCATATGCTCGTTGAGATACAATTAGATTGATCATTTCCTGTACTACATCTACATTGGATTTTTCAAGATAACCCTGAACTACTGAGCCAAAACCTTCTTCGCCCGGTAATCCATAGGATGGTTCACCAGAGGCATCAGTCTGTTCAAATAAATTACCTCCTATGGCTCTCAAGCCGGCGGGATTCATAAAGGTTGCAAGTTCCAGTTGACCTATTTCTTCAGGATCCGGTTGTCCCTGTATAATCACAGAAATAACTCCGTCTTGACTTATATTAATACCCGAAACTCCTTCTGGAATAGCTATCTCAGGAAATAAAGATAAACCGGTAGAGGTAACTAAACTACCTTTAGAATTAATCTGTAACGCTCCGTCACGCGTATAGGCGTAATTCCCGTCTGGTCTTAAAATTTGAAAAAACCCTTTTCCATTTATAGCAATATCCAGTGGGTTGCCGGTTTCTTCAATAGCCCCCTGAGAGAAAGACCTGAAAGTTGAAACAGGTTTATTGCCCATGCCTATTTGAATTTCACTAGGCTTCTCTTGTCCTTCACGACCGTCAGATGCTCCTGACTGAATTGTTTCATATAATAAATCCTGAAATTCAACATTACTTTTTTTAAATCCTGTAGTATTTACATTTGCCAGGTTGTTAGCAATAGTATCAATATTGAGCTGTTGCGCTGCCATTCCAAGAGCGGCGGTTCTAAGTGAACGTAACATAATTTTCTCCTTTCCTTAGCGGAATTGACTGACTTGAGTCGTTGCCTTTTTTAAGGTTTCCTCTATAGCTTTCATTGCCCGCTGTGAACTTTCAAATTGACGTTGAAGTTCAATTAAATTAATCATTTCACTGGCAGGATTTACATTGGATTGCTCAAGCTTACCCTGTAAAACAGTAGGTTCATCAATTATTTTGCTGATACTATTTTCTTCAACTGTATATAAACTGTGGCCGATTTTTTTTAATTCGGATAAGGAATCAAAATCTGTTATCCTCAGTTTATCAGTTAATATATCATCTACATATATTTCACCATGAATATTAACAGTAATATTTCCTGTCTTCATACCATCTGTTGATACATTAATCCAGCCTCCTTGACCCAATACCGGGTTCCCGGTCGATGTTCTCAATACACCATCCTGTCCTACTGTAAAATGACCATTACGTGTATAAGCTTCACCATTATCGGATTCAATCGTAAAAAAACCGCGTCCTGAGATTGCCATGTCAACCGGATTGTTAGTTTGGGTTAAAGAGCCCTGTGAAAAGTCTGTTTCTATGTTCAATTGAGTATTTTCATCGAATATTTTGAAAAATAACATGTCCTTCTTAAATCCAGTTGTATTCAAATTTGCCAGATTATTAGCAATCACTCTGTTTTTATGGGTTTGGGCAATCATTTTATTTTTTAAACTAATCAGACTTGTTTCTATTGACATAATAACTCCTTTTTCACCGACATTTAAGCAACAACATTGCCAGAAATAAGCCCTTCTTTAATTACTATTCAAAAAGGTAAGAGGAAGTGAAATGAATATTGACATAAACAATTGTTATTAGGAAATATATGGCAACATCTAATATTGTTTTTAAATTATGTATGTAATCGTGAAATCAAATAAAATGATTATGGAAACGGAACTTCTTAACAACATCGGGAATTTTTTTCCTTCAGTTTCATATTTAGGGGGTGTGATAATATAACCTTTAGGGGGTGTGTCGATCCATAGGATTCCCCTGGAAAGACATCCCTCTGGGAAGAAGAAATAAAATGGATTTTTGTATTATTCTAAGTTCAATCTCCAGACGGGTCTCCGAAAAAATATTATTAATATAATTCTGTAAATGGTAATTAGTTTTTCTCACCCCCTGAACATTTTTAATATTGTAATTTCCTAAATAACAGAGTGATAAATCAACATGAATGACAACTTTATTCTATCACACCCCCTTACTGCATTTTTAATGATCGCTGTGGTATACAATTGACAATTGACTATTGACGATTTTGGATTGTCGTAGACCTGTAGGGCGGATTGTGGAATGACGGATGCTGAACTCTAAAACCAATAGTAAATCGCTCGATATAGAAATTATTAATCAGGTAGTTCAATCATCCGTAGCGATCCAATATATTTTTTGGATTCAGATGAACTTATTGCTGCTAATTTATGGGTAACCTTTCGGATGCGGTTAGCCTCTTTTAAAATACCTTTAAGACCTTCTCTGACTTTTTCGTTTTTGCCGGTCTGAAATGAATATTCCAATATTTCAGCAAGTCCTATAATTGATGTAAGAGGGTTATTGATTTCATGATTAACTGTGACAACCACTTCACCAATCGCTGCCAAACGTTCCTTTTCAATTAATTTTTGCTGAGCTTCTTTCAACTCATTCAAAGCTTTCTTTAATAATTCATTTTGTTGTTGTAATTGCCTTTTAAGAAGAATTTTCTCTAGAACAATGGATATTTGTGAAGAGAGTATTTTATAATCATCTATTTCAATTCTTTTGTAAATACCTGGTTCCTTATGTCCCATATTCAGCACACCAACCAATTTTTCTCCTACCCATAATGGCATAGAGACGAAAGAACTAAATCGTCGTTCCTTGCCCGGGCGAGATCTAGCAAGAGATGGTAAAATCACCGGTTTTTTTTGTTTGGATATCCAGCTGGATATCCCTCTTCCGCGGTCAAAAGGAATTTCCCCTATAAGGTCTACTACCTCATCTCCTTTTTGATGAACCATTTCTAATTGGTTTATTTCTTTATGATAGAGGTATAAAGTTGCTGAATCAAATGGGACTGTTTTATCAAGAAGGTCAAACACGGCATCAAATGTCTCTTCTAAGTCCAGACCTTTTTGAATAAAATCAACAATATCACGTAGAAATTTTATATTAACCATAGGTCATTTATTAACTTTCATAAAGCATATCGATTAAATTAAATAATTGGAATTGCTCGTCATTTTGAACCAGTGGAATTCTCACTATAAATTTTGAGCCAATTCCCTTTTTTATTTCAACTTTTATGTCACCCCCAAGCGAGGTAATAATACTTTTGCAAATTGAAAGTCCCACTCCTGAATTAGTTTCCGGTTCCTTCGTTGTAAAAAACGGCTCAAATATTTCATCCTTTATATTTTCATCTATTCCACCTGCATTATCTTCTACGGAAATTTCAACCCATTTATTATCGATTGCTTTTGTAACTATCTCTAATTTTTTCTTGCAATTATTTAGTCTTTTACCCTTTTGTTCCATTGACTTGAAGGCGTCCCGAGAATTTGTTAAAAAGTTAACGAAAACTTGCTCCAATGTTGATTGATTTGACAGCACATAAGGTAAATTCTTTCCCTTTTCTATCGTGATCTCGATGTTATTTTTCCTCAATTCATAATTGATTAAATTGGATGCATTTTCAACGAGTTTATTGATATTAACAATTTTTATCGTTTCATCTTCGGTCTGATGTGCATAGCTTCTCATATGGTGAATCGTGTCCGATATTCTATTTATCAATCCCATCATCTCATTGAGATCTTTTTCTTGCTCATCATTTTTCGTAATGAGAGAAATCATTCGTTCCACTTTGAATGATAAAGCTGACAATGGTTGACTTAATTCATGCACTAATCCCACAGATAATTCTCCCAGACTTCTCAATCTATCTCTTGATATGGCAAGCGCTTGCTGCCGCTTTAGCTTTTTTTCAAGGGATTTCAATTGATATATATCCTTTGCGGTAACGATAATATAGCTTATTTCATTAAAGTTGTCATTTACCACACTAAAATTGAGAATAACTGGAATAATATGCCCATCATTTATCATTGAGGCTTCAATATTACCAAATATTCCTCTGTTAAATTTTTCTATTAATTTATGATTTTTATTAGCATTATTGTTTGTTTGTATAGAAATATTACCGTTTAGATCAAAATTATCTATCAATATTTCATCAATGAATCTACCAATTAAAGCATTAAACTCTATTCTAAGTAAATCCAAAGCTCCCCTATTTGCATACTCTATTCTACCCTCAGTATCCAAAATAAATATAGCATCCGGAATATTCTCCAATATAGTGATAGTTGTAGTATAATCTTTAATTGTTAAAAAATCAGGATTATCATCAATAGATTTTAAAATCCTGGAATGATTTTTTAATCCTGCCATGTTTTTCTCTTGATGAATTAATTTTTTCTGATACTTAAGTGAATCCATTTACTATACCTTTTCACTAACTAATAAATAAGTATATTAGTCCTCTCTTCATTTTTACCTACCTTCTCATTGTAATCCTGCTTCTCTCTTACGAAATCAAGTATAAGATTGGGTTTCACTTCTCTAACAGTCAACTGAATCTCATCGAATTTCTGAAAGGATTGTTTCGACTCCGTTAGAATATTATAACCCCAAATTCTCAAAAGGTATTTATTCTGTCCTAAACAGTCTATAATTCGTCCTTTTACTTGCATTCCCTTTTTTAAACGTTTTAATAGCTCATTGAGACCTTCTTTGACAATGAAATGACTTTCCAGTGATTCCTTATAATTATACTTTAACATTAACCCTACTACGTAACTTACATATTCAACATACTGTATATTGTGATTATTAACTTCTATTTAAACTATATATTGTATCAAGATTTACCCTGTTAAATATGATTCGGTAACGTATGATATATTTAAAATGCATCTTATTTAACAGGGTGAATAAATGACGTTGTAGGGTTAAATCTTTTTTTAGATATGTTTATTAAAATATTTGCCTCATCATAACTGGTTCCATTTTCTTTCATCAATTTTCTAATTGCTGAATCTTTTTCATAGAGAGTAAATCTGTCATTTGATTTTTTATCTTCTTCGGCTAATTTACTACTAATTTCACTACTTTTTCTCTTACTAAACCACTTTACTATAGTAGAAATGTTTGGTGCAAATATCACAATTGAAATAATAACCAATCCCAGTAAAACAATAAAAACAGATATCAAAAGAGCCATCTTAAAATGACCTTTTCCACTATTTTTTTGTACCGACCCTATACCTGAATTAGTTGTATCGAAAGCACTTTCTACTGATTCTGAAATTTGCTTTCCTGTTTTTAAATATTTATGTTCAGTATCAATATTTATTGTTTTTTCAGAAAAATCGGTTTCCGGTGGTAAATCTTTATATACATCAAAAATAAATTGATTTTCCCCAATAATATTATAACCAACAATCTTCTCAAAGGGGATCGTTTTCCCTCTGATAATAACAGTCTGCGAATCAGAGATTTCACTAACCAGTCGGATGGGATATGCTCCTTCCTCCTGATGAAGTGTCTTCCAGCTATAAACACTGGTATCTATCGGACCAAGTATTATTTCAAATTCACCCACATCCCGATTAGAATTAAGTTTGGGAATTATTTGTTCATTGGTTGTATCAACACTTTTTGAAATAGTAAGGATGATTCTACGAATCGAATCGAATTCTCTCATCTTTAATTCAATTTGACTCAAACTATCCCCTGTCTGTGCTTGTAAACTACTGATAAAGGCAACTGACAATGTTAGTTGAGTTACATATAAAAATGGGGCTCTTTGACATTTTCTCAGGTAAGCAGCACAATTTAACATAAACTGTTTAAATCGAAAAAAAAGTATCCTAAAAATTATATATCTGCAGTTTTTAGATATCCATCGCCTCATTTCTGATACCCTCCTGGATGACTATAGTAAATTAAGCAGGATTTTTTCAGACACATTTTTTTCTTAATTAACAACAATATCAATTTTTCCACCTTTTTTATCAGGAGAATTTTTATCTTTCAATTTATTCACTACAATTTTGCTTTTAACTTTCTCGTCCTCTTCATCGTTTAACAATGTGGAAATTTTCACAGAATCCTTTTTTCGCTCAGATGGCTTTTTAAAATCTCTTTTCTCTCGCCTTCTTGATTCACGATCAAGTGATTTTACTGAATGAACCGCTTCGGACGGATTTACTTCAGTGGAGGCTATATACTCATCGTATGCCATTTCTCATTCTCTTAAATCAAAGCCTTAATTTCTTTCGTAAATACGCAAGTGTTTGATTCATAATTTGCGAAACGCGTGATTCTGATATTTCTAAAACCTGACTAATGTCAAAAAGTGTTAGTTCTTCATAGTAATATAGAGCCAGGATAAGTCTCTGTCTTTCAGGCAAATTCCTAATTATATTTTTCAGCTCATCTTTAATTCCTTGCTTTTCCAAAGCCAGGTCAGGAGGAATTTGAGTCTCATCTACAATAGTATCTTTTCGATACGATAAATTATCTCCATCATTGGAAATTGAATCATCTAATGATAGAGTAAAATTCAGATTTGCTGATTGTTGGATTTGATAATATTCATCCTCGGAAATCCCTATCTCTTTGCAAATTTCTGTAGGTGCAGGTTCTCTTTCTAATGATACTCTGAGTTTTTCCGTAGTTCTCAATATTCTATTTATATCTTTTACTTGCTTTCTGTTTAGGACGCCTTCTTTCCGAATAGCATCTATTACTTCACCATAAATTCTCTTGTATGCAAATGTTTTGAAGCTCACACCAAACTCTGGTTCAAATCGCTCAAGAGCATCCAGCAGTCCTACTATACCATACTGGTATATATCCTCTCTTTTAAGTATCCCGTTCTCAGGTGTATTAATTCGACCAATAATATGTTTTACCAGGGGAAGATATGCCTGTATTGCTTGCTCCTTTACTTGTTGATTCCGAGTTGCAACATATTTTTTAATAAGTGCTTCGCCATCAATCTTTCTTTTTTGTAAGAGGTCAATCATTCTTTATCCTTAACCTTAGGTTTCTGGCTGTTCAGCAAAAGCCCATATTTTAACAGTTGCCCAGCAATAAAGAATGTGAATAAAATACCCAAAAAAACAAAAGCGCTTCGTACAATACAAGTAAAGAAGGAGATACCATTAATAATAGTAATAATCAATGTTACTATAGCAACAAACATTGCAAACATATATAATACTTTAGTCATTAATCCTCTCCGACTATCATGGTTCGACTATACATGAATCTATTAAATAAGTTTTTACGCTTATTAATATCCGTATGTGGCAACCTGAGCAGCTTCCTAATGATCATTTTTAGGGCATTAACTGATACGGAATTGGGATACTCGAGAACCAATGGGCGCTGCTTTCGAATTGAATCTGATACAAAACTATCCTGAAAAATGGAGCCTCCATATAAAATATTACTGTTTAAAAACCTTTGAACCATCAGATTCATCTTTTTATACAAAGATTCTCCCTCATCTTCGGAATCAACCATATTGACGATTAACATAACCGGCATTGAAGCCTCATACTGTCTAATCACTTTAATCATACCGTATGCATCAGTAATAGATGCTGGGTCCGGTGTTACTATAACTATTGTTTTATCAGATCCTAAAACAAAAGACATCACATTTCGAGAAATTCCCGACCCTGTGTCTATTACGATTATATCATATTCATGCTCAAACCTGGAAAACGCATCCCCCAATTTTTTTATTACATTATCTTCCATTTCCAACAAATCCTGCACAGCGGAAGCTGCCGGTAAGATATCAATACCCTGAGGACCACTTACTATAATATTTTCAAGGTCTATGTTCCCAACTAAAGCATCTGCAATGGTGTATTTTGGTCGGATTCCAAGAATTAAGTTCACATTGCCCAGGTTAATATCAGCATCTATCAGCAGAACATTCTTCTTTAATTGTTTTAAAATTATAGCAAGGTTTACACTAATGTTTGTTTTTCCCACACCACCTTTCCCGCTGGTTACGGTTACAATATCCGGCAAGTATTTATCTGTTTTCAGACTCGAAAGGTTTAATATATTTTTAGTTATTTGCTTCATTGAACTTTCACCTATCCCGATTCTAATATTCTTTCCCAAATGAATTCCCCATTCCCAACTCTGATATTATTTGGGATCGATTGGCCATTGCTAATGTATGCGACTGGGAGTCCAATTTCTTGTATCATCGAAACAATTTTCCCAGGTCGGAATGTCTCATCAACTTTCGTAAATATAATTCCAGTTGGATTCAAACTAAGATACAATCCAGCAGAATAGTTTAAATCCTCCAGATCAGCAGTCGCACTTAAAACTAATAAAGTATCCGTCGGTTTTATTGATAATAAGTAACTTTGAAGTTCCTGAATATAATTTGGAAAAGTTGGACTACGTCCCGCCATATCCACCAGGATAACATCTATGTCTTTTAGCCCTTCGTTTGCGAGATTAGCGTTTTGAGGATCTTTTATTTCTATAACAGGTATAGATACTATTTTTGAAAAAGCTTTTAGTGGTTCAGTTGCAGCAATTCGATAGATATCTGTTGTAGCAATAGCAATATTCTTTCTACCATAAACATCTGGGTGAGCTGCCAGTTTCATAATAGTTGTAGTTTTCCCTACCCCTGTTGGACCTATTAACGCAACAACTTTTTGTTTTTCCTTACTTTTCTTCCCAAGAGATATTCCCTTTTCAAGGGTTGAAAGAACTTTAGTTTTTACAGATTCTATTACTTTTCCTTTATTGATTTCGGATTGGAGTTGTTTCTCGTCGATAATCCCTGGAGATTTATCTTGCTTAAAGAGGGAAAGAATCTCAGTTTTTACAGATTCCAATATTTTTTCGTGAGTAATTTCTGACTCACCATCCAGGCGTATATAAGCATGACGTACATATGAGATTGCATCATTGATAGAAATTCCAGATTTCACCAGTCTTTCATATATTTCAGAGAAAGGCTCGGGGAAATCAGGAGGTGTCATTTTCCGAAGCCGCCGATTTAATTTATTTAATTCATAACGAAGACTTGTTAACTCATTGCTCATTTTTGTTTCCTGGTCAAAATCAGTATTAGACTGAAACTTCTGTCTCGGTATAGATTTTCCCCGGATTACATTTCCAGCATGACTGGGATTTCCATTATCAACGTGTCTGTTTACTTTTTTGTTATTAGTATCTACAGCAACGTTGATTTGGATTAAATCTTTTTTCTTTTTAAAATAATTATGATTCTGGATTTTTTGTGATTCCATCAAAACGACCTCATCTCCAAACTCAGATTTTGCCTGGTTTAAAGCGTCGTGTAATGTTGGTCCAAAATATGTTTTAATCTTCATTTGGATAACTCACTGCTCCTATAGATTTTAGATTTGTGTTAGATGATAATTCAGAATAAGATACTACGGAAACGCTGGGTAGTATTGGCTCAATGAAATTCCGCAGTGTCCGCCTAATATGCGGTGACACAAGCAAAACAGGATTTAAGCCGGTTGATACCATTTTCTCAACATTTTCAGCGATAGATTCAAATAAGTGGTTCACCTGGTTTGGGGAAAACCCCAGGTTTTGCGAATTCCCATTTCCATTCTTTATAGATTCTATAATTGAATCCTCCAATCGTGGTTCGAGAGTTGATACTGTAATCTGGTTCTCTCCCTGTTTAAGATAATCTGTAATTGTTTCTGAAAGGGCATTTCTTACATATTCTGTTAAAACATCTGGGTCCTTTGAAAACGCTGCATAATCGGCAGTTGCTTCCAATATCTGCGAAAGGTTGCGAATTGGAATCCTTTCTTTTAACAGATTCTTCAATATCTGAGTTACTACTCCCAGTGGGATTAAATCTGGAACCAACCCCTCAGTAACGGCAGGGTGAGTCTTCTTCAGGTGGTCCAACATTTCCTGCGTCTCCTGCCTATCCAAAAGTTTATAGCTGTTTGCTCTCAACACCTCCATCAGGTGTGTTGCAATGATAGCAGGTGGTTCGACAACCGTGTACCCGGCCACCTCTGCTTTTTCCTTTTCTTTTTTTGAAACCCAGATAGCTGGAAGTCCAAATGTTGGTTCCGTTGTTTCTATTCCTTCAAACTCAGCCCTATCATCAGGATTTAGCACTAAATAGTACCCCAGTTTCACTTCTCCTCTGCCAATTTCTATACCATATATCTTAAAAACATATTCATTGGATTTTAACTGGATGTTATCACGAATTCTTATTGGAGGAATAATAACCCCAAGCTCGATAGCAAGACTTTTTCTTATTGTTGAGATTCGTCCCAGCAGATTACCTCCCTGATTTATATCTACCAGTGGAATAAGCCCATATCCTATTTCTATTTCAAAAGGATCAGGATGAAGAAAATCTTCAATTTTTTCTTCCACCTCGCCTGATGGTTTTTCCTCAGACTCAGCAATCATTTTTTCTTTTCGTCTTTGACTTTTCTGCACTAAATAACCGCAACCCCCTATAAGGAGAGCAATTAATGTAAAAGGTATAAAAGGTAGTCCAGGCACTATTCCTAAAACTCCCAGTGTACCAGCAGCAACAAATAACGCCCTCGGTTGATTTGTTATCTGCACGGTAATGTCATTACCCAGGCCAAATTCGGACGTTACACGAGTAATGATAATTCCAGCTGCTGTTGAAATTACAAGAGCAGGAATTTGTGCCACCAATCCATCACCAACGGTTAGTAAAGTATAAATGGAAGCTGCCTCACCAAATGGTAATCCACGTTGAAGCACTCCTATTGCCAGTCCACCAATTATGTTGATTGACGTAATGATTAAGCCTGCAATAGCATCTCCACGAACAAACTTGGCTGCGCCATCCATTGCACCGTAAAATTCCGCTTCATTACTAATGATTTCCCTGCGTCTACGCGCATCGCGGTCGTCTATTAAACCGGCATTCAAATCGGCATCAATAGCCATCTGTTTTCCAGGCATCGCATCCAGAGTAAATCGTGCCGAGACCTCTGCTATCCTGCCAGATCCCTTTGTAATAACAACAAAATTGATGATTACAAGAATGAGGAATATTACTATACCAACAACATAATTGCCACCAACAACAAAAGAACCAAAAGCTTCAATAACTTCACCTGCATATCCCTGTCCTAAAATAAGTCTTGTCGTAGATACATTTAAAGCCAATCTAAACAGAGTAACAACCAGAAGTAGGCCGGGGAAAACAGAAAAATCAAGGGGATTAAGAACATATAACGCCACGAACATCATCACCAGAGCGATTGTTATATTCATAACCAAAAGAATGTCTATTAAAAATGGCGGCAATGGTATGATCATCATCCCGAGAATCAATACAATACCACCAGCCAACATTACATTGCTGTACCTGGATGAATTATGCAATTTTATTTGATCTTGTTCTTTAGACATATGAATATCATTAAGGTAACTAGTTAAATTTTCCGTAACCGTTCACGGTTTCTCCAAAGGAACTCTCTTGGAGGAAATTAGAAATTAGTGTTATCATAATTTTGTGCTGTTGATAAACGCATTCTTTTCCCAATTTCCCCCAAAGGGGTCTCTTTGAGACAATTTCTAATTTCCATGCTTGACATCTAACTCATAGACTCTTTTCATTTCTTTTCCTAATTTCTAATTTCTCCCGTAAGGGATGCCTTCGGCACAATTTCTGTTCACCCTGTTAGATACTACTAATTTTTATCATCTGAAAAATATAGAAATATGTAAAAATACTGTCTTACTTAATGCACTTATTTTTGATGTTATCTCACGGGGTGAACGTTTACAATTTTCCTTTCATACGGTACACTTGCGTTAAAATCTCTGCTACTGCCTGATAAAGTACTACAGGTATTTCCATACCGACTTCTGTGGAAGAGAAAAGGCTTCTGGCGAGAGGTTTGTCTTCAATTATAGGAATATCATTCTGCAATGCGATCTCTTTAATCTTTTCTGCAATCTTTCTCTTTCCCTTCGCGACCACAACTGGTGCATCCGATTTACTCACAGGCTTATATTTCATAGCAATCGCCAGGAAAATTGGGTTGGTCACCACAACAGTAGCATCAGGAACCGCCGACATCATACGCTTTCTGGCGATCTGCCTCTGCACAGAGCGAATTCGTCCCTTTAATTCTGGACTTCCTTCATACTGTTTCCGTTCATCCTTAACTTCCTGTTTACTCATCTTTAGTTTTTTTTCATACTGCCATTTTTGATAAACAAAGTCTGCAATTCCTAAAACAAGCAGAACTGCACCAATTTTAATACTAAGTTCATAAAGTACTTTCCCAAAAAACACCAATATTTGTGTTATTGTAACGTTGTATAAAACCCAAAAATCATTAAGATCAAGGTGTTTTTTTATTACAGAATAGGCTATAAAACCTACAATACTAAATTTTAATATACCTTTAACTAATTCAACAATAGAGTTGAGAGAAAATAGTTTTTTTATTCCATTGATTGGATTTAGTGAGTCAAATTTTGGTTCGAGAGCCTTCTTAGCAAATAGAATTTTGAAATTATCCTGAGCAAGGTTGACTACAATCCCGAAAGACATTATCATGAGTAAAATTGGTAACAAAGCCGATGCAAGACATTTTGAAGTAAAATAAAGTATTACAGGAACCGATTCCGGGGTTACTGAAATAAATGAAGCATTCCCATAAATCAAAGCTATGAAATCCGTCATATTTGTTATTAATGTATCTGAACTGAACTTAAAGGCAAAAATTCCGGCAAATAAAATCGTAACGGATATAAGATCCTGACTTTTTGGTACCTGTCCCTTTTCTCTTTCTTTCCCCCGTCGCCGGGGTGTTGCTTTTTCAGTTCTGTCCTGGGCTGATTGGTCTGCCATTATTTAAGTACCTTTTAATTGAAGCATAATTTTACCCAGATAGGTGAATAGATCCTCATAGACAGAATCAAACAATAGCTGGAAAATAGTCAGTGAGGATATTAGTGCAAAAATACCGCAGCCTATTCTTAGTGGAAGCGTCACAAAAAAGGCGTTCATCTGCGGCATCACACGAAGAGATAGTGCCACTGCTGCCTCCACAAGTAATAAAAATATCATCGTAGGACCAGCAAATCGAATTGCAATATCGAATGCTGTTGAACCACTCCGGATAATGCTTCGCCCTGATGCTGGTGTAAATGTACATCCCTGTAATGGAATCAGTGTAAAATTCTTGAAAAGGGTCTCAATGAATAGGTAATGTCCATTTACAACAACGAAATAAGTGATCACAAGAAACATCCAGAATTGCCCAACAATCGGCACCTGCTGATGACTATTGGGATCCATCACGTTTGCTAGCCCGAGTCCCATTTGCCTTCCTACAAAACCGCCAGCCATGACAAATCCCTCAAAAATAAACTGACAGCCGAATCCTATTATTAACCCAATTAAAACTTCTCTGGAAACGCTGAAAACAAGCTCTGGAAGAGAGCCGATTACTGAGGAAGGATAACCTATTGTTGGAAAAATGATAAGAGTCAGGATAAATGCAAATAGGATGCGAATTTTCGAATTAATCACAGGGGAACTTATAATAGGTAAAGTCATAGTCATTGCAGAGATCCGAGCAAAGACTAACATATAACCAGGCAATAATTCACTTAATTTATCGATAAACTCAAACATATTTATTTGACCATAAGCGGAATCTGGTTGAATATTTCATTTGTAAAACCTATTATTATATCGAGAAACCATGGAATTAACAGCAATATTACCAGTCCAACGAAAGCCATCTTGGGAATGAACGTAAGAGTCATTTCACGAATTGACGTAATTGTCTGAAAAAGTGATACCAGTACTCCTACAATAAGTCCGGTACCCAAAATAGGAGCCAGTATATATATGGCTGTCATTAAAGTCTCTCTGCTAATATATACAACATAATCAGTATTCATAGTTACATAAATCCTTTTACTAATGATCCAATAACGACATACCATCCATCTACCAATACAAATAACAAAATCTTAAGTGGCATGGAAATCATCATTGGTGGGAGCATCATCATCCCCATTGACAGGAGAATGCTCGCTACAACAACATCTATGACCAACATTGGAAGATAGAGCAGGAATCCAATTTGAAATGCTGTCTTAAATTCACTGACAATGAATGCCGGAATAACTATAGATAAAGGAATATCCTCCGATGAGGTCAGTTTTTCTGCTCCGCTTAAATCAATAAAAAGCCCGAGTTCCTTATCACGAGTCTGCTTTAGCATAAATGTTTTAACAGGTTTACCAGCTCTTTCCAGAGCCTCAGTCTGGGTAATCTCCTCATGTATATAAGGTTGCAATGCATTTTCATTGATATTATTAAATACAGGTCTCATAATGAAAAAAGTTAAAAATAGGGCTAATCCCGCTAAGATTTGATTCGAGGGTACTGTCTGTGTTGCCAAGGCTGTTCTCAAAAAGTGAAATACTATTACCAGTCTGGTAAAAGAAGTCATCATTATTAATATCGAAGGCGCAAGAGCTAGTACCGTCAATAAGAATACGATTTTCATCGTTAAAACAAAGTCTGAGGGATCATTGGACTCTTCAATTCCTAACGAAAACTTCGGAATTGTAGATTGAGCTGAGATAAAATGGGGTAAAAGTATCACTAACAAAATGACAAACGGCAATATTTTCTTTTTATTTCTCACAAGGTACACTATCAATTATTATTTGTCTTTACTTTTAACTTTAAACCTTTTCAATATTTTAGGAAGCTGGTCACTCATTTGTGTACTCTCAACCTGTGCAGTATTTTCACTGGTATTATCTTCTTCATATTCTGCAATCCGATTGATTGAATTATCCGTAATTCCTAAAAGTATCTTACGACCATCCACTCTCACCATTAGTAAATAATGCTTGGAATCAATATATCGCCTGCCAATAATATCCATCTTCATTCTATCAGAAATACTTGATCTTGACCTCTTTTTATACCATTTTGCTCCTAAAAAAGTCAATATTATCAAAGCAATAGTTATTAAAACGATCCGAAGAACAAACCCTGTATAGCTGGACTTCAGGGATGATTCAACCTTCTGTCCCTCTAGTGTATGCTGTTCTACTTTATCTGATTTAGAAATTCCCTGGATAGAAGAAAGCATCATCATTAGTCCCATTACTGCAATGAGAATAAAGATTAATGCAATTAGGTAAGATTTCTTACCAGATTGAAATTGAGAATTTCGTTTGGGTATCATTTTAAATTTCTAATTCTTTCTTTTGGTCCAACTAACTGTGTAATTCTAATTCCAAAATGGTCTTCAATAACAACAACTTCTCCATCAGCAATCTTCCGACTGTTGACAAATATTTCCAGAGGTTCACCTGCAGCCTTTTCCAGCTCAAGCACTGATCCTTTCCCTAATTTTAAAATATCTTTAATGAGCATAGTTTTTCTTCCAAGCTCGACGGTAGCTTCCAATTTTACATCCATCAACATCTCAATATTCCGGGATTGTTTATGATCACCTCCATTAGAAGAACTGAATGATTGGAACTCGGCTGTATGTATATCTATTCGATTTTCGCCGGATACTTCTGTTTCTATATCAGGTGCTGCGTCAGTTAACTCCTCATCTACTTTTTCATCTTCAGAAGAGACGCACCATATATAGTGATGTAACTCGAAATCTTCCTTTTCCACAGAAACAGTATAGTTTACTCTCAAATCTCCTTCAACTTGAAAGGAAGGCAATGCATCTTCCGCAGATTCTACAAGTATAGTTTTTAATTCATCTACATTAAAAACATTATTTTTACCTTCTAGTGAGGATTGCAACTGACCAAATAACTGGTTTGCCCCTTCCTGTAAACCTTCAAGATGAGCACTGGTTAGACTTTCTTCCGGTTTATCGCTTATCATCCATGCGTAGAGATTTAACGCAAAATTAGACGGTAGTGTGATTATATGTCTGTAGGTAGCAATCCCTGTTGTAAGAAATTGAATATGAACACGTGGATACACTTCGCTTGAAATGAGAGACCTTGTTTCTGTTTCTTTAGACACCTTCATTTTTACAATAAATTCTTTTCCAAAGAGTTGGCTTAACGCTTCATTCACTGATGGTAGCAGCTCCTTAAATGTTTTAGAAAATTGTAACTTCAACTGCTCAAATTTCATTGTTTTCTTCTCCTCTTATATCAGTAACAATCTTAAATGCATAGTTAACTTCTCGTTTACCAAGAATAGCATTAAATAAATGATGATTATGAATATAGATGCTACTCTTGCCATTGATTTTTGATTTTAATCGAATGACATCTCCAGCTTTAAGGTTGATAAGTTCTCTAACTGAGATGGAGCTCTTACCTAAGATTACACGAAGATCAATCGGTGTCAATTTTAAACTCGATTCAATAGAAACTCGTTCATCTTTTGATACTTCCTGAGTTCCAAATAATATTTTCTCTTGAATTTCAGGGTTTGAAAGAATATCCGATATCCAAATATAGGGATAACAAATGTTCATGATTGTAGCATTTCCTCGAATCTTAATTTCCATCGATACTACGACCACAGGTTCCGTTGTCGAAACAATCTGCACAAACTCAGGATTAGTTTCAAATCTTGGGAATGAGCATTTAAATTTTGTTAACAACGCCCAATTATTGGAAATTTCTTCCGCAATTCGATCTACAACCCGCTCCATAATTTTTCGCTCTATAATCGATACCGCCCTATTATTTGATATAAAAGTTCCCTGACCACCAAAAATCCTTTCTACAATCATGATAATAAGCTTTGGACTGATTTCCAGAATAAACTGAGAGTGGGGATTATCAATAATTCCAACATATATAGCCCCTGGTGAAGCAATTGATATTACAAATTCCGAGTACATAATTTGATCAATAGCCAGTAAGTTCATTTCAACTATCATTCGCAACTGTGCAGATAAATAAACACCAAATTTTCTTGCAAAACCTTTATGAATATTCTCCAACAGGCGCATCTGCTCTTTTGAAATGAGGTTTGGACGTTTAAAATCATAGGGTGCAAACTTTTTCCGTTTTCCTACTGCCTCATGGTCTACCTCTTTACCTGTGGCGACACTTTTTAATAAAGCATCAATTTCTTCCTGCGATAGCACCTTTCCCATTAAACTATTTTTCCTCCCTTTCAGAAATCAATTTATTTACTGAAGAATTAATTTTACAAAATAGAGGCTATCAACTTTACCACTGTTTAGTCGATTATTGATAATTGACATTAACTCTTTTTTCGATTTTTCCTGGAATGAAGGAATTGATATATCCCTGGCTGTTTGAGCTCGGAGATATTTGATAAATACATCTCTTAATTGAGGCTCTCTTTTCTCCAACTCCTGGATGATTTTCTTACTACTCGTTTCGATTGCTACCTCAGCAATAACAAAACGATAACCATTTGATCCCATTGTATTGACAGTCAAATCTTTTAAATCATAAATAAGACCTACCTTTTTTATCCCATTTTCTTCACTTTTTTCAGATTCTATTTTTGCGACCTGTCTTTTTACCTGAAACTTTCGAGAAATCGGTAATAGAACATATTTTGTCACACCAAACGCTCCGAACAAAACTAAAATAGATATAGCAAAAGGCAGTATCCATTTTGACTTAGTAGAGATTTTTTTACTGATTATTTCATCTTTTTCCTTACTTTCTATCTCCTTTGCCTTTTTAGGCTCATTGATATTTTCCTTATTGTCTGCCATTATCTTTTCCTCATTGTCTGCCATTATCTTTTCCTCATTGTCTGCCATTATCTTTTCCTCATGCTCAGTAAATGTTTTTTATTAATTTTTCTTATAGTGTGTCACATCTCAATTCAATTTTGCTAAGTACAATCTCAAAATTTATGCCATGACTTTTTCTTGCTTTGGATATAATACATATAATATCGGTAAAATTGAGACAAAGTGTGATTATGAATTTTCATCGCACAGTTCTATGTCAAACAACGACTTTTAAAATAATATAAAACTAAGATTTGTTCTGATTGATTTTCATATATAACCATATAATAAACTGTAAGTTATAATTGTCTATTACATACAATAACTCACCTGTTCTTAATATGATAATATTAAGCAGATAAGTATCAACTAAACTTTCAGAAATTGAAAATATCTGAAAACTATTTAAAACTATTGACCATATTTCTCAATTGACATAAATAACTAACAGGAAATAATTTCCACCATCTTCTTACTTTTTCCCTATTCCGTAAAATAAATTAAACAAAATTTAGGAGTTAAGGGGGTGTAATAATCCCGATGTATCGGGACAAATCTAATACATAACTAATCCATACGGATCTGTATAGACTGCTTAATAGCAACATGTGATAATCAAATATACAACTTATTCTATTACACCCCCTAAATATTATTTCTAGTGCCGTGTCACACTTGTGTCGATCCATAGGATTCCTTTGGAAAGACATCTCTTCGAGACGAGACAAGCGCCCTCGTACAGTCACTACGTTCCTTATGGGGCAGGCAAATATCAAATAAGTTCTTCTAAAGGTCACGCAGGACTCCTATCGGAGAATCTCTATCCCAGAGGGATCTCTCCGAGACTAGACAATAACCAAATATAGAAATTCAAAATAGTTTCGGTATAGTTTTGGTTATTTTAATTTGAGATTTTGAAATTATTTGTGATTTGTGATTTGTGATTTTCTTCAATTGCTAAGTTATCTTAGAAACTCTATACTGGACTGCGAAGCTTGAGTTATTTAATATTTAAAATATTTTGCTGTTTCATCTATTCCCAGGTAACAAGGAATTCAACTCGCCTATTTTTTCTTCGGTTCTCCGGTGAATTATTTGGAACCAGGGGTCTATATTCAGAATATCCTACAGCAGCAAAAATCTCTGGCGAAAGATTATCAACATTAATGAAGTAATTGATGACACTTAGCGCTCTGGCTGTAGATAACTCCCAGTTTGAAGGAAACTCCGCCGTAACAATGGGAAGGTCATCCGTATGTCCACAGACCAACACTTCTCCTGCCTTGGTTCCAATTGTTTTTCCAACAATATCCAGAAGAGGAAATGATTCCTGTTTCAAATCTGCCTTTCCAAGGTCAAAAAGAATTCTGCTACCTAACTGAATAAGTATTCCCCCTTCACGGACTTCTACAGATACATCTTCTTCAAACCCCAATTCTTTAGCAATTTTTTCCATTTCTATAACACTTTCATAAATACCCGCTTTTTTCAACTGGTCATATTTAGGAGCTTTATCTGACCTGTCACTAATAATTGACCTGTGTTTTTGCAGAACGCCAAGTGCTCCTTTTAAAGAATACATAGCTGAACCAAACTTAATAGTATCAATACTTGAAAATGATATCAGTAAAATAAAAAAGGTAAGCAGTAATGTAGTCATGTCACCATAAGTTGTCATCCAGCCTGGTGAGGAAGGCATCTGAAATTCCTCTTTTTTCTTTTTTCTCATAGAGACCTCTTTAAGGTATTTTTTATCTATTTCTTCTTAGGATTTTCTGCATTTGCTTCATTATTGATACGCAATTTCGGTGAAACGAAGTTTAAAAGCTTTCGATTGATATTCTTCGGATGTTCACCATATTGGATGGATAGAACACCCTCGATTATCATTTCTTTCACAGCAACCTCTTGATCTGAACGATTCTTCAATTTTCCGGCAATTGGAAGAAATATGAGATTAGATGCTAATGCTCCATAAAATGTTGTAATTAACGCTATTGCCATCCCTTCCCCAATACTTGTAGGATCATCTAACGTCTTCAGCATAGCTATAAGCCCCATCAACGTTCCGATCATGCCAAAAGCTGGGGAATAAGTTCCTAGCGATAAGAATATCTGTTGACCTTTTTTATGACGCTCTATCAGGTAATTTAGTTCTGCTTCCATTGCATTCCTGATAGTTTCTGGCTCAGTTCCATCAACAGTCATTTCAAGTCCTATACGCATAAAATCGCTATCTATTTTGCGAAGTTCTTTATCAATAGCTAAAATCCCTTCACGCCTTGCTTTTATGGATAGACTAACAAAAATGTCGATAATATCTAATGCCCGTGTTTCATCCTTTGTGAATGCTTTTCTTACTACTCCTATAACTCCAATTACTTCTTTAAGAGGGAAATTCACTAAAATAGCAGCCATTGTTCCACCTCCCACAACCATGAATGAGGGAAGATGGATAAAAATGTCCAGGTTACCACCGCTTACGATGGTATACATTATAAGCCCTAATCCAGATAATATGCCGAGAATTGTTGCTAAATCCACTCTCTATACCTACACTCAATAAGTCTTACGGGAATTACAAACTATCCAATGGATCGACGAACTATTCAAATTGACACAAACTTTGCGAAAGCTATTCAAAAGAAATCCGCAGTGCTTACCTGTATCCTTCACGTTACCGGAAGCGAACTTTCGCAAAGATTCTTTCACCATCAACCATCCACCATCCACCATCCACCATTAACCATTAACCATTTACCATTTATTTCTATGGATCTCAAACCAATTTTAATGGAATCGTCCCAATACTTCATCACTCCATTCAGCCCGTGTAATAACTGCGGCAAAAGATAAAAAAAGAAAAGAGAAACAACATATTACACAGGGTGAACGGTTACAAGACCATAGTCCTGCCAGCATCCTGCCCGACAGGACTATTTTCACAAAATGAACAAATTGATAAAAACAAATTACCATATTACCGTTTTAATCTTGTCGCTTCTTCAAGTATTGCATCAAATGTAGTAATAACCCGGGCGGAAGCTTGAAATGCTCTTTGTGCCTCGATCATCTTTGTAAATTGATCTGCCATATCAACAGTCGATACTTCAAGAGAGCCTGATTCGATTGATGCCCCAAAATTATTTTCAGAATCAAACTGGGGAATTCCACTTTCGGAAGTAGCTATGAAATTACTGCCATTAACTTTCGTCAATCCACCGGGATTATTGAACTTCGCCAATGCCACCTGACCAAGTTTTAAATCCTCGCCATTAGTAAACAACCCGATGACAGAACCATCAGAATCAACATAAAAATCTTTCAATGACCCCGATTTTCTACCATCCTGTTTTCTTACAAGCAGTGTCGAAACTGAATCATATTGAGAAACTCCACTGTATCCTTCGTAGGGTCCAAGGCGAATACTAATATTCATTTCTTCAGCTCCGCCCTCTGGAGCGAAAGTAAATGGAATAATACCATCACCTTCAAGTTCTCCAAACTCATCGAAGTTAACTTTACCAGATTCGTCACTTGAAATTACTCCATCAGAACAGGCAATTCTCCATTCCCATTCTCCCGCATTTGCTGTCCTTATGAATTCCATTGTCAGAGTGTGACCATTACCTAAACTATCATAGGCAACTGCCGACGCTGTTACCTCGCCTGATCCAGGGAGTGTATTGACAAAGCTAAGGTTGGATAATTTTCCCGTATTCCCAGTGTCGGCAGCTATCCTAATAGTTGTTTGACTTTTACCGGTCTTATCATCTGTCAGAACAATTTTTCCGTCAGTTATTGCTGCAGTAGCTTTACCTGCATATACAGTATTAATAACTGTCAATAAAGCATCTAAGGTATCGTCAACAACATATGTATACTCACCAGACACAGCGTTACCATCAGAATCTGTTCCTGTAATTGTAAATTTATCACCGGCAGTTAAATTAGTCGCCTGCGATAGATCACTTAGTTTTGTTGCGCCTGTTGCAGGACTGCCGTCTGCAATAGTAAATGCGCCTCCACTGGACCATACTTCGTGAACAGCTTCTAATGATGCATTCAAATTTCCGTTAAGCCATAAGTTTTTGCTTGCTTCTGCGGGCATGACGAGGTTATTGTCAATGATTATGTCATTCATCGACGATACGTCACTAACTGATTCTCCCATCCAGCCCTGGAGTGCAAAGCCACTGCTGTTTACCAACTTTCCGTTGGAATCGATCGAAAACGCCCCTGCTCGTGTGTACAAAGGTTCTTCACTATTCTCATTCCGTACAACAAAGAAACCATCACCTTGAATAGCAAGGTCGCTGGCATTACCGGTAAATTCTAAGGCACCCTGTTTGAATGTCGTTCTAGAAATGCCGGTTACTGACCCTAAAGTTTCAAGAAACGTCATCCTGCTCGACTTGTACCCGGTTGTGTTGATATTGGCAATATTCGAACCGAGCAGCTCAAGTCTTTCTTGCTGTCTCCTCAAAGCCGATACTGGAATGTAAAATGAACTCATTTTGATCCCCCTTCTTTCTTATCCGCATCATTCGTTCAGCGGATAGAGGGCTTCCCTTACAGGGACCAGCCCTTTTGTTTGTTATTATACAATCGCGACACTATCGATGTTTGTAAATACATTACCAAGTGTAGCCTCCTCTGTCAGTGCTGTAACCACTGTTCTGTTTTTCACACTGACAATATATGCCTTTTTGTCCACCAGGATCAGTGAACTCCTGGCACCTTTTTCCTCTGCTAATTTTAGTCCGCTATTCAACCGAGATAAGTCCATCGAAGTCAAATTAATTTGGCGTTCATTCAATCTTCGCATTGCATGGGCAGAGAATTTAAGATCATCTTTCTTATTGATCTCTTCTCCAAGTATATCAGAGAATTTTAACCCTGTCGGTTTTGTTTTTCCTGAAGTGTACCCGGGAGACGAAATCTTATTTGGTCTAATAGGGACGCAATTATGTCCTACTTGTAATTCTCCTATTTTCATTCAAACCTCCTATCCTGGACAAGCCCCGTGGAATAACTATCATAATGATCGTTCACCATAAGAAACAGCAATATTCTACGGGGCAAGCCAGAATTTCGAATTTCAAATTTCCCCAAAGGGACGCCTTTACAAAGGAATCTTCGATCGGAGCAAATTTCTCCGAAGGAATGCCTATGACACAAAAAAACAAAAAATTGACTAATCATTACTTACCTCTCCTATTTCAACTACAGATGAAAATGAAACCTCCTCTCCATTAATCATAAGAATGGCTTTTCCATCTTCATATCTTATTCCCGTGGCAGTACCAACGATTAAAGGGGTTACAGATATGTCATTTCCATCAATACCGGTCGCCTCAACCGTGAAGTGATATGTGCCTTCCTGAACTGTTTGTCCTTCACTATTTTTTCCATCCCAGCTTAAATTATTCTCACCATCAGACAAATTGTTAGCTGTAAGTACATTTACAGTATCGCCATTACTGTCAGTGATCGTAACTTTCACATCCTGTGCAAATCCATCTAATCGAAATGTAAGATCCGCCGTACCGTCGGCTTCAATCATTACCGTATCTCCAATAGCCTTTGCACTCCTTCCTATGATAGAAGCAGCCATTGTGTTATTGATAGTCTGAGCAAGAATTAGATCAGCTTCAACACCTTGTTCAATGTTAGAATTAATGCCCTGTAATTGCTCTAATGAACTGAATTGTGCCAACTGTGCTGCAAAATCCTGACTTTCCATAGGTGACATTGGGTCCTGATGACTTAATTGCGTAATCAACAGCTTGAGGAAATCATCTTTCGCCATATTTGTTCCACTTAAAGAACCGGTCTCTGCATGAAATCCAATATTATTGTTAATAGCATCTGTTTCAAACATAATTCACCTCCTTTCACATTTTATGCAATGACTTCAATGGTGTTATACCCATAGTTTCGAATTGCAATGGTTTGATTAATTTTATCTTCTAATATACCCCGCATATTTGGCTCTAATGACTTTTCAGAATGTTGTCTCTGTTTCTTGTTTTGTGTTTTAGATTCATTAAAATCACCTACCTGAGCTTCCAGTGAGTCAAGAGGAAATCCCTTTTTGGATAAATCTTCACTTATTGTTGGTAGTAATTTTTCCAATTCTGTATGAATAATTTTCGATTCTACTATAATTGTCATCTGATTTATTATTGAATCCTGTTCAAATTTGATTTCTAATGGACCAAATTTTCCACCATCAATCACTAAGTTTGTTCGGGAAGTCTGGTTTGCCTGTGATTGCGAAATTATCCGGGCGATTTTCTGAATCATGATTTCTAATGATACTTCCGAACCGAAATTCAGTTGATTTGGCACACTGTTTGTCAGCTGTGTCTGGTGAATTTCTGTAAAATTGGGTAACTGAGTCTGTTTGAAAATATTTTTATGCTTTCCAATGGTAGAAATATCGCTCATACGAGAAAAGATTTTTTCCTGGATAAAAAATTTCTGGTTTTTTTCAGAACTTCCGATATCTTCTTTAAAATATCTATAATTATAGGAATTGTCATCAGTCGATTGCACTTTATTAACACTACCCGACTTATTCTGGCTTGCTTTATTTATTAAATGTCTTCTTATATTTCTAATATTTAAATCTAAGCCTCCAGTATTTTTTAAAGTATTTGACAAATTCAACTTTGTATATTTACTTATTTTGCTTGCTACTGTAGAAACCAATTTTTCATTTTCATTTTTTTCAATGGATTTTTCCCTCTGTACCTTTTTAGGAACATCAGGTCGAGCATTTATAATTCCATTCGCCAGGTGGTGTTCTTTTATTGAAGTCCGATAAATAAACTTAGAGTCACTTCCTAACTTGCTCTTTAATACCTTCTGCGTGCCCGCTCTGAGTTTGTCTGCAATATTTTTATTATCTAACCGCTCACCTTTTCTTAATTCTATTCCCAAAACCTGTACATTCTTTAAATCTTTCCCTGAGAATTGCTCTCCATGAGCCCTGTTGACAACTACTGATTGAGTACTGTTAATTTTATTCGCAATGCTTTGATTTACTGTTGAAACTTTATTCCCGACTTTTGAGCTGTTTTCTGAATTACTTAAAACCTTTGAACTATTTACTTTGAGTTCACTTACATGGTCTTGATTATTTTGCTGTTTAATTCTATTTCCAGAAGCAATTGTAGAGAATTGTTTTTCAGTAACACCTTTCTCTGTAAGCTGCTTTCCATGAATCTTGTTAACAACGACTGATTGAGCAATGTTAACTTTATTCGCAATGCTTTGACTTACTGTTGAAACTTTATTCCCGACTTTTGAGCTGTTTTCTGAATTACTTAAAACCTTTGAACTATTTACTTTGAGTTCACTTACATTACCTTGATTATTTTGCTGCTTAATTCTATTTCCCGAAGCAATTGTAGAGAATTGTTTTTCACTAACACCTTTCTCTGTAAGCTGCTCTCCATGAGCCCTGTTGACAACGACTGATTGAGCAATGTTAACTTTATTCGCAATGCTTTGACTTACTGTTGAAACTTTATTCCCGACTTTTGAGCTGTTTTCTGAATTACTTAAAACCTTTGAACTATTTACTTTGAGTTCACTTACATGGTCTTGATTATTTTGCTGCTTAATTCTATTTCCAGAATCAATTGTAGAGAATTGTTTTTCACTAACACCTTTCTCTGTTAACTGCTCTCCATGAGCCTTGTTGACAACGACTGATTGAGCACTTTTAACTTTATTCGCAACACTTTGACTTATTGTTGAAACTTTATTCCCGACTTTTGAGCTGTTTTCTGAATTACTTAAAACCTTTGAACTACTTACCTTGAGTTCACCCAAATTATCTTGATTATTTACTTGTTTAAACCTTCCTGAAGTAATTGTAGAGAATTGTTTTTCACTAACACCTTTCTCTGTAAGCTGCTCTCCATGAGCCTTGTTGACAACGAACGATTGAGCACTTTTAATTTTATTCGCAATGCTTTGACTGATTGTTGAAACTTTATTCTCGACTTTTGAGCTGTTTTTTGAATTACTTAAAACCTTTGAACTATTTACTTTGAGTTCACTTACATTACCTTGATTATTTTGCTGTTTAATTCTATTTCCCGAAGCAGTTGTAGAGAATTGTTTTTCACTAACACCTTTCTCTGTAAGCTGCTCTCCATGAGCCTTGTTGACAACGAACGATTGAGCACTTTTAATTTTATTTGCAACACTTTGACTGACTGTTGAAACTTTACTTCCGACTTTTGAACTGTTTTCTGAATTACTCGAAACCTTTGAACTATTTACTTTGAGTTCACTTACATGGTCTTGATTATTTTGCTGCTTAATTCTATTTCCCGAAGCAATTGTAGAAAATTGTTTTTCACTTACACCTTTCTCTGTTAGCTGCTCTCCATGAGCCCTGTTGACAACTACTGATTGAGCACTTTTAACTTTATTTGCAACACTTTGATTTACTGTTGAAACTTTATTCCCGACTTTTGCACTGTTTTCTGAATTACTCGAAACATTTGAACTATTTACTTTTAGCTCACTTACATGAATTTTATTATTTTGCTGATTAATTCTATTTCCCGAAGCAATTGTAGAGAATTGTTTTTCACTAACACCTTTCTCTGTCAGCTGCTCTCCATGAGCCCTGTTGACAACGACTGATTGAGCAATGTTAACTTTATTCGCAATGCTTTGACTGATTGTTGAAATTTTATTCCCGACTTTTGAGCTGTTTTCTGAATTACTCGAAACCTTTGAACTATTTACTTTGAGTTCACTTACATTACCTTGATTATTTTGCTGATTAATTCTATTTGACGAAGCAATTGTAGAGAATTGTTTTTCACTTACACCTTTCTCTGTTAGCTGCTCTCCATGAGCCTTGTTGACAACGACTGATTGAGCGCTTTTAATTTTATTCGCAATGCTTTGACTTACTGTTGAAACTTTATTCCCGACTTTTGAACTGTTTTCTGAATTACTTAAAACCTTTGAACTAATTACTTTGAGTTCACTTACATTACCTTGATTATTTTGCTGCTTAATTCTATTTGCAGAAGCAATTGTAGAGAATTGTTTTTCACTTACACCTTTCTCTGTTAGCTGCTCTCCATGAGCCTTGCTAACAACTACTGATTGAGCAATGTTAACTTTATTCGCAACTTTTTCACGATGATCACCGGATACTTTAAATTCTGACGATAATTTTTCACTCTGCTCTTGTAAAATTACACAATTAGTATCACTTTTAATTTTTTCTTTGGTCTGTACTTTTTCCCCACTTTTTGCTGCCAGGGATTTTGGTAATATTAAATCATAATCCAATATTCCCCCGACTTTATCCAAAACTTCTCTCTGCTCCTCAACAGACTCAGAAAAATTAAAGGTGGGATCAGATATTTTAGATTCCATTAGAAAATCACCAAAAGATTCCATTGGATTATTAATCAAAACATTCTTTGAGATTATTGATTCGACAGGTTCAGCAAACAAATCAAATTTTATTTGAGTATCAGCTCTCATTATCTTTTCCCTGCTTCTGCTAACCTTTGTGTGATAAGTGCCGCTCTTTCACTTGAGAGTGCATTCAAAATATCTTTACGTTTTCGACCATTCATATTATTATAAATTGCTATAACCGTTTTATTATTTACATTTTTTAAAATAGGTCGCATTTCATCTGTCTTCATAGTTTCATAAGTCTTCGCCAATTCCTGGATGCTAATAGTTATCTTATTAGCAGCGATTACATCTTTATTGAGTTTTTCAATATTCTTTTTATATTGATCAATTAGACGATCCTTGAATTCTATTTGCTCTTTTAGACTGTCTCTAACTAAATTAGAAAAAAACAGGTCACTATTAATTTTATCTACTTTAGTATTTAAGCTATCTGTTTCAATTTGTTTTTGTTTTAATATTTTTTTTGTAATTGAATTGCTGCTTGCAGCAATATCAGCTTGCATATTTTCATCCATTGGTTCTAAATAAGTAAGGACAAAGAAAATACCAATAACCAAAACGATGAAGGAAACAAAAGCAATACCTACATACACAAGGATTTTTTTCATTGAATAACACTATAATTTTTTTTCTTTGAAACTACACGCAATGCTACTTCACTTTCTTCTGTCGTTTCTTTTTTCCGATTATTTATTTTATAGTCGGTTAATTGATGTTCACGCAATTTTTCAACAATCTTCTTATTTTTTGATGCCTCTATCAAATCGTCTCTTTCTTTATCCACAATCTCATTTGACTTTTCTACTACCTGGACTTGGCTGGAAATCTTATCATTTAACTGAGAGACATAATCACTGGATATTTGAAGCTTATTTAATGAAAGATTCTCACTGTTAATACAATCGTCTTCTTTAACGTTTAATAGAGCATCTTTTTTTTGTGTTAAATTATTTAAATGTCCACTTTCCTTATCCAGGGATAATTGCGATTTTTTTAAAGCGATTGCCTGTGTATCTTCAATCGTCTTTTTAAATTCTAAAACCTTCTGAAGTGGAAAATGAAAAGATTTTGCCATAATTTCCTAATCTCCAGCAATTGTTATCTGTTTCAATTTCGACAATGTTGTACTAAAATCTGAGGATTCATATATATCTTGAGTGAGAAATTGGTTGATTTTATCGATATTTTTGATAGCGAGATCGACCTTTGGATTACTACCGGCTGCATAAGCACCAATGTTGATCAAATCTTCCGAATCACGGTAGTTAGCTAACATCTCCAATACTTTTTGGGACTGTTTTAACTGTTCCGGGGAGGCAACCTCACTTTTCAAACGGCTGACACTTTCAAGAACGTCAATGGCAGGGAAATGTCCCCTGGTTGCCATTCTTCGCGAGAGAACAATATGCCCGTCAAGAGTAGCTCTTGCAGCGTCACTAATTGGTTCGTCCATATCGTCGTTTTCTACTAAAACCGCATACAAACCCGTAATACTCCCGACCTGATTTGTTCCGGCTCTCTCTAAAAGTCTGGGCAGCAGAGCAAAAACTGATGGAGTATAACCTTTAGTGGTAGGTGGTTCCCCTGCTGCTAATCCAATCTCTCGCTGCGCCATTGCAACTCGCGTTAAGGAATCCATTAGTAGCATTACATCCATTCCTTGATTTCGAAAATATTCAGCGATAGTCGTTGCAATCAAAGCTCCTTTCAACCTAACCATTGCCGCTTGATCTGATGTTGCAACTACAACTACAGAGCGTTTTAATCCCTCTTCACCAAGGTCTCTTTCAATAAATTCACGGACTTCTCGGCCTCGCTCACCTATAAGCCCTATAACATTTACATCGGCATCAGTAAATCTCGCTAACATACCAAGCAATACACTTTTTCCAATACCACTTCCAGAGAAGATTCCAACACGCTGACCCTTACCAATCGTCACTAATCCGTCAATAGCTCTAATACCAGTCGTAAGAACCTCATTAATTCTTTGCCGAACAAGAGGATCTGGAGGAGAATTATACACTAATTGCCTTTCCTTAGCAAGGATTGAACCTTTGCCATCAATTGGATTTCCCAAACCATCAAGAATTCTGCCGAGAAGTGGAGTTCCAACCAATACCGATAACGGCTGTGGACTTCGACTGACTCTATTACCCGGTGATATCCCAACAGTTTCATCCAGTGGCATCAATAGAACTTTATCTCCACGAAATCCGACAATCTCTGCCCTGATCAGATTTCCAGATTTTGTATGAATTCCACAGAGTTCTCCAAGTGTTCCATTTGGCAAATTAGCCTCAATTACAAGACCTACAACTTGAGACACTCTGCCATCTACCTCAGTAATGTTTAGAAGATTCACCTGCTCCAGGTAATTTTCAAATTTTTGGATTAGTGCATTCATTTTATTTCCATATTTAAAATCTGTCTTTCGATGTTATCCAGCTCCCTTGCCAGCACACCTTCAACAATACAATTCTCTGTCTCCAACAAACACTCTCCAGGATTCAGTGTACTTTTATCAACAAAGCGAATATTTGCTTTTGGTGGTAAGTTTATCTCTTTAAGAATATCTGGTTTGGAGACCCATTCCATCTGGTCTGGATTCAGGTAAATAGTTATTTTGTTCTGATCCGTGACTTCGTTAAAAAATTGCTTGATCTGTTTAATAAAAAACTCATTATAATCATCTTTATATCGAAGCTCTCTACCGAGTATCTTCTCAGCAATTTTTCCAGCAAATTTTAGTAACGGTTGGCTCATATCTTCCAATGCTTGATCATATTGTGACTTTAAAGATTTTATCATGGAACTAAATTTGTCAGAGATGTCTTTGAGCCGTTGACTTGCCTCTATCCAGGCATTTTCTTTTCCTTCTTCGAAACCAGCCTGAAAAGATTCCTCTCTGGCGCTTTGCAAAGCGGATTCAAGTTCCTTAATTTGTTTCTCAAGAATAATAACATGCTGATCAGCATTATCAATCAGAATGTTTTCCTCAGTTTCATTGCCAATTCTATCTTGAGTATTTGTTTCCTCTCTAAAGTTACCAAATTCTGATGAATTTATAGGATTCTGAAAGCCTATTACTTTATTTTTGATTTGTAATGTAGTCACCGTCATTCGATAATTTCCTCATCTTCGGCAGGATGGATATTAATTTCACCTGATTCTTGCAATTCGCGTATGACGTCAAGGATTTGCTTCTGTGCAGCCTCTACTTCTCGAACGCGGACTGGTCCAAGGTACTGTAATTCATCTTCTAGCATCTCTGCTGCCCGTTCCGTCATATTTTTAAAAATCTTATTTTTCAACTCCTTACTTGATGCCTTAAGAGATAATGCCAGAGTCTTTGAATCAATTTCTTTAACAATATGTTGAATATCTGAATCGTTTAGATTGATGATATCTTCAAATATAAACATCAGGCTTGTGATTTCATCTGATAAAATAGGGTCTCTTTCTTTCAAATTATTGAGAATGTTTTTTTCAGCTGTATTACTGGCAGAGTTTAATATTTCTGCAACCGCTTCCGGTCCTCCGGTCTTACTCAGGCTAGCACCAAATACTGTTCCTATTTGATCGTGTAAAGCCAACTCAATATCCTTAATCAAGTCAGGAGATGTCTTTTCCATTGTTGCAAGTCTATAGGCAATTTCGCCTTGTGATTCTTCTGGGAGTTCTGATAAGATCATAGCTGCTTGTGCAGGTTTCAAATTTGCAAGGATCAAAGCTACTGTTTGCGGATGCTCACTTTGTAAAAAATTAATAAGCTGCTTGTCATCTACTGTCTGAAGTAGATAAAATGCACTGACTTGCGTCTCTGCCTCCACGCGCTTGAGAATCTCTTCTGCTTTTTTATGTCCATAAGCGCTCTCGAGAACTTGCCTAGCATAATCAATTCCTCCGCTTATAATATATTGATTTGCCTGCATAATCTGGTAAAATTCCTCAATGACACTTCCTAAAACATCAGCGGGAATATTTTCCAGCCGGGCAATTTCTACAGAGATATTTTCAATTTCATTTTCACTCATGTTCTTCATTATTTCGGCTGCATTTTGTGCACCCATGGCAACTAAAACCAGTGCAGATTTCGTAAGATTAGAGATACTCTTATTTTCCTTTTCCGGCATTTTCCAATCACTCTTTTTGCGTTAACCACGAACGAATTAATTTGGCAGAATCTTCCGGATTCGATTTGGCATAGTTCACAACCTCACTTGTCATTTTATCTTTTGCTTTAATTTTTGCTCTGGCTTCTGGGCTAAGTTTTTTGATAAAAATATCTTCCGAGATATCCCCTCCCTCCTCCGGGGCTAACATTCCGGGTTTACTACTTCTCTCTGTAATAGTCTTTGTTTTAGCATCACTCGCCAACGGTAGTGCAGTAAGAGATGCTTTTTTAAACAATGTTCTTATTATGATGAATGCCGCTAAAATCCCAATTCCAATAATTCCTTTGTTTACAATACTTGCCCACATTGTGCGCTTTTCCGCATTAGCAAAATATTCCTTATCTTTTTCTAAAGAACTCCTGTCGAATTGAAGGTTTTGTATCTCGACGATATCCCCTCGTTCCTCCTTATATCCAACAGCACTTTTAACAAGAACTTCCATTTGTGCCAGATCTCTATTACTCCAGGGTATATACTGCTTTACTTCACTCCCATTATCATCTTTAATCAATTTATTCTTCCCATTAACCAGCACCGCTATAGAAAGCCTTTCTATAGTTCCTGTATTGCTTAAGAAATGTTCGACAGTTTTATTCAATTCGTAATTTGTAATAATATTTTCTTTCTCATGTTTCTCGTTGGTCTTTTGTGTAGTATCTGAATTAAAAGATGATTCAGTGTTCGATTCTTCACTGATAACTGCAATGTTATCAGGGTCAATTGTTTCCATTGTCCTCTCAATCTGTTCAAAATTAAGGTCTACTGATACTTCCACAACTGCATTATTACTACCAACAATATTTTCAACAATACATTTCACTTTTTTCTGTAGTTTTGCCTCAATTTTATGTCGAAGGTCCCACTGATTCCCTGCCGAGCCAAGGACATTATCTTTATCTTGATTGTCTGATAAAAGACTTCCATTTGCATCCACAACTACTACATTTCCCGGTTCGATACCTTTTACACTATTGGAGACCAGGGCAGCAATTCCTTTTATCTGTTCTTCAGTAAGAAATTTGCCCTGTTTTAAAAACAATACGACAGATGCAGAACCGTTTTTTTCCTCTTCAAAAAGCTTTTCTTCAGGAAGAACAAGATGAACGCGGCTATTTTTCACTTCCGAAAATTGGTTTATTGTTCTAACCAATTCTCCTTCAAGTGCTCTCTTCATATTTAAACGCTGCATAAACGTTGTCATTCCAATTTTTGCATTATCAAAAATCTCATAACCAGAAACTGTATTACCTACATAGCCAGATTCGGCAAATTTCAGCCTCAACTCTGCAATTTTTTCTGTCGGGACATAGATTGTCTTGCCATTGTGTTCGATCTTATATTTTATCTTCATTCCTTTCAGATCGCTGACAATTTTTCCTGCTGTTGAAGGGTCCATATCTGTATACAACGCCTCATATTCCGGACGACTAGCCCACAATACAAGAGAAATAATTGCCGACAGTATACCTATAAATATTACGATAATGACCACTCTCTGTCTTAAAGAATATTGCCCAAGTAGTTTTCCAATTTGTTCAAAGAATTTATTCACTATTTCCCCGTTTATTCAAGAAAGATTAAACTGGCATTCGTTTTATTTCATTGTACGATTCTAGTAGTTTGTTTCTGATCTCTAACATCAATTGGAAACTGAGTTGTGATTTCTCCAGACATGTCATTGCCTCTGCAAGGTTCTCAGAACTTCCCTGAACGATATCGGCTACTTTTTCAGCTGCTTCTTTTTGACTATTATTCACAGCTGTGAGAAAATCTTTAATCGTATCTGCAAAATTTACTGGACTACTCTCTTTCTGATCATTTTTATTATTTATTAAACGCTTTTCTTCCAATCCTGTCAGTTTATTTACTTGAACTAATTCACCTATTTTAGTCATGTTTCCTCCTAACCAATAATATCAAATAAATGACCTTTGTGTATCTGGAGGATTTTACTCTTACCATAAAATGCAAATTCCTCCGGTTTTTCACCTCCAAAAAGCATCTGCAAAGTTGTTTTCTCAGTGGGAGATAAAATTTGACTTGGGGATATTGATTCCTTTGCTTTAATACCGCTATTCCTTTCAAGTTCTGTTGCCTGTGAATCAGTATTGGACCAATCTTTAATTTGAGGATCAGCAGGTTTATATGGTTTTTCTATAAATTGCTTGCTCTGAATAGATGTAAAAATATCCATTTGTTTATATTCTATATTTTAAGTGTGTTTTTAGTCATTTGCTTTGCAGCATTCATGACGCTAATGTTAGCTTCATAGTTACGGCTTGCAGAGATCATATTAACCATTTCCTCTACAAGACTTATTTTTGGCATATTTACATATCCATTTTCATCAGCTTGAGGATGGGATGGATCGTATAGTCGTTTTACACCATCTAATTCTACTACTTCGAATTGCTGTTCTTCATCGTTAGTGAACTGAAATTTTAGTTTTTTATGTCCTGAAGAATGATTTGGATTTGATCTTCGAAGACTTAAAGTCATGTGGTCTTCAAATGTCCTATGGGATTGATTATTTGGAGTTATTTCTTTAACTATCTTTCGTTTGTAGACTTCACCTTTTTCATTGGGCAATTTTTCCACATTGGCAATATTTTCGGAAATTACTTCCAGCTTCTTCATTGATGTCAATAACCCTGAGAAACTGGTCTTGAGTGTCGAAAAGAGTCCTTCTACTTTCATACTATCCTATTCTTTATCGAATTTTCCCAGCTATACTGGTTTTTAAAATATTATAGTATCTATTAAGAGTCTGGGCAACAAATTCATGCCTGATCTGGTTTTCTGCCAGGTCGCCCATCTCCTTCGTAATATTAACATTTCCTCCCGTTCTCTTTTCATCAATATTAATATTTCTATTTAAACCTGAAGAAGAAATATGCCTTTTATTCGTGACTTTGAGTTTTGATTGAGATGAGGCTGATTTCAGAACTTGTGAAAAATCGGTATTAGTACGATTGTAATCAGGATTACTTGCATTAGCTACGTTCTGAGCAATCGCTTTGTTCTGCTTCGCATAGACGTCCAGCGCTTTTTCCAGTAACTTTTCATGATTCGTATTAAATAGATTAATCTTCATTTTTCTGTCCACCTTTTCTCAATTATTGTGCCATCTAAAACGATAAATTGTACTGAGACTTTAGAGAATAGTCCATAAGCCATTTATTATCAATATGCTATTGAAATATTATAACAAAGATAATAATTAAAAAAAAAGACAATCTCATTTTTTGATTGCCCTGTTAAAACAGGAAATTATTTCCAATCTGTGGTGAAATTGTCCATAAAAATTATATACCGAGTTAGTTTTAACGTTTTAATTGTCAATAATATACTATAAATAAAAGATATAACGTCATTTCAATATCAGGAAAAGTTCACTGCGTTTTTCACTAAATCGTATCATTTATTATACTTCTAGATTATTATAAAATGAACAGTGCAATATTTAGGGAAAATTTACATTTAGAGAAAGTAAAGGGGTTCTTTTAAAAGGGGAAATTACTATTGACTATTAACGATTTGAGATTTTGGATTTTACTTCAAGCGTATATAGTATCTCAAAGAGATGTATTCGATACAAGAATCGCTCAATTTAGATAAGTGTAATAAAGAGTTATTGTTATTATGTAGAAATATAATTGAGTCCACTAAAAAAAGCATCAGAAGTTAAATCCATATGATGATTATGGAAACTGTTTGCCAAAGGCATCTCTATCCCAACGGGATCTCTTTGAGATGAGAAAAACAGTTCTATACCTACGTAACTTACTATTAACCTCCAACTTAAGTTGGGGGTTAATAAAACACAGCCCAAACGATCCAACCGTTTCAACGGTTTCTTCTTGTAGAATTATACCTTTTTTTAGTGGACTCATAATTCAATATTTTAAATGAGACCAAGCTCTTTTAATCTGCTTAGAAGTTTAATTTTGTTAATAGGTTTAAGTACATAAGAGTCACACCCAAATTTAATAACAGATTCCATAATTGTTTTGGAATCATCACGTGCAGTCGTCATAATAATTTTTACACGATTCGCTCTGGGAATTTTTTCCTTTTCTTCTATTCCACGAATATGCTGAAGAACCGTCTGACCGTTTATTCCCGGCATCATTATATCTAAACAGATCAGATTATAAGGCAGTCTGTTTTTCTTTGCTAATGTAAAAGCTTCCATAGCCTCTTGTCCATTAACCGCAATAGTACATTCTCCAAGTGGTGATAGAATTTTCTGCAGGATCATTCGACTGGTAAGTTCATCATCTACAATAAGAGATCTCATTTTATTTCTCCATTGCTTGATTTAAATTTAGTTGTAAAAAATCCTTAACAGCAAATTTAAATTTTTCAAGCTCAGACTCAAGACTTTTGAGATAGAAATGAGTTTTAACAAGATCACTGTTTTTGCCTGCCATTTCAATCTCCAAAGCTGCCTTTTTTATCCCGTTCGCCTCTACGTTTGCTGCTGCTCCCTTGATTGTGTGTGCCCGATGAATAACAGAAGATATATTATTATCCTTAAAAGATTGCTTTATATTTTCAATATATTCTGGAACTTCTTTAAGAAGTACCTTAACCAATTCTTGACATAGTTCGACATCATTATCCAGTCGTTTCAATAATGCTTTCTTATCGAATATGACTTTTTTGCGGGGCTGTATTTTTCTAGCCGTTTTTGTTTGTCTATTTATAGCATCGAGGAGCTCTTTGGGTTGAATAGGTTTGGATATGTAGTCGTCCATTCCACTTTTGAGACAGAGTTCGCTATCACCTTTCATTACATGGGCAGTCATGGCAATAATTGGAATATTGTGATTCCTAACATTAGAGCCCTGTTCACGGATTATCTTTGTTGCTTGGAGACCATCAATTCTGGGCATCTGCACATCCATTAATACAACGTCATAAGAATTTACTTCAAGTGCCTGGATGGCCTCTTTTCCATCAGTAACTAAATCAACAGAGTAACCCAATTTTTTAAGCATGTGCATTGCGACTTTCTGATTAATTATGTTATCTTCTGCCAGAAGTATATTTAATTCCCTATTCTGGTTTTCTAAGATCAAATGATGTTTGATACGAACGTCTGCTTGTATTTTTTTCTTTGAAGTATGCTTATTATTAACGTCAATAATAGCCTTATAAAGTGTAGAATATTTAATTGGTTTAGTTAGGTAAGGACCAATCCCCACTTTTTTAAATTCTGAAAAATCACTCCATTTCCCCAAAGAAGTCAGCAGGATAAGATGTATTTTATTCAAATTAATATCATTTATAATCTTTTGTACAGCTGTTTCTCCATCCATATTTAGAACTTTCAAATCGATAATAGCAGTATCAAATGGTTCACAATTTGCATTTGCTTTATGGATCTTATCTATTGCTAATTTTGCATTTAATGCTTCGTCAAAGCGGCAACCCATTACCTTTAAATATTCTTTAATAACGAAACGGGATGTTGTATTGTCATTTACTATAAGAATTCGGTTATTAATAACATCCTCATTATCAATAGTCTTTTTATCTAAACTTCCAGGTTGTTTTTCAAAAATTTCAGTAAACCAAAATGTTGAGCCTTTTCCCTCTTCACTTTCGACACCAATTTGACCACCCATCATTTCGACAAGACTTTTCGAGATCGCCAAACCTAATCCAGTCCCTCCATATTTTCTTGTTGTAGAGGCATCAATTTGAGAGAATAATTTAAATAATAGACATGAGTGGTCTTTTGGAATACCTATTCCTGTATCAACCACAAAAAATTTTAATGTTACATGGTTATCTGTCTGATTTTCCAGACGGACATTAATGAATACTTCGCCTTTTTCGGTAAATTTGATAGCATTGCCTACAAGATTGGTTAATATTTGCCTAAATCTAATAGTATCACCTCTTAAAAGGAAAGGTACATCGCGAGGAATTAGACAGTTGTATTCAAGCCCTTTGTCATAAGCTTTTAACGCCATTATATTACTAAAGTCTTCCAAAGTTTCTCTCAAATCAAAATCAATGACTTCGAGTTCGAGCTTTTCTGATTCCATTTTGGAATAATCGAGAATATCGTTAATAACTCTTAAAAGGGAACCAGCGCTACTGTTAATAATCTCAGTATATTCTCTCTGCTCTGGAGTGAGTGAAGTTTCCAAAAGCAATGTTGTCATTCCAATCACTCCACTCATTGGTGTACGTATTTCATGGCTCATATTCGCCAGGAATTTACTTTTGGTAATAGAAGCGACTTCCGCATGCATCGCCATTCGATTAGCTCGTTCTATGGCTTTTTGCAATTGCCTATTAGTTTCTGCTAATTCTCGATTGGTTTTTTCGGTTTCAATTCTCGCTTTCTGCAATTCCTTTCTTGTTTTAACGCGTTCGGTAATATCCTGAGCCAGGCAAATAATATTTTGAATGTTACCGGCCTTATCATCCATTGTTGAAATAGAAAATGAAACAGGGATTTTCTTGCCACTTTTAGTAGTATAAAATGTTTCCAGGCCACCGATTAATCCATTTTCAATAATTTCTTCAATCCATTTCTTGGATGTATTCTCTCCTTTAGCGATAGTTTCTTTAATAGATTGATATATGTTTTTTTCAACAATATTTTTAATTGATAATCCAATTAACTCAGTTCTTGAATAACCCAGTAATTTGCAGGTAGCATCATTTACAATTTGAATGATTGAATCGGAAGAAGCTACAATTAAAGAATCTTGGATAGCCAAAAGAATATTATTAAAGTAATCCCTTGAAATAGTTGTGCTTTTTAGCCTGAAATCTCTATCCCAGCTATTGCATAAATTTCTAGCCATTTGATAGATTTCTTCATTATTAAAAGGTTTATGAAGGAAAAAAATGTCATGTTTCAAAACATCCTGAATTTCATCAACGGACTTATCCATAAATCCAGTGACAATGATAATGTAAATCTTATTATCTATTTCACGGATGGCTTTTGCTGTATTGAGCCCATCCCAACCTGGAAGCATGCGCATATCAATAAAAGCAACAGCAAATGGTTTATTATCTTTTATACTTTGTTTAACAAGTTCATATCCAGCCTGTCCATGTGGTGCAGTGGTGACTTCAAAGCATTTAGAGTCCACCGGGTTGGCATCAATAGAGCCAGTAACGGAAACTTTTTCCCCTTTAGGTGTAAGTATATACCGGTATATACTCAACAAATTTTTATCATTGTCAATAACTAACACTCTTTTATTCATGGTGTTGCCCTCATTTTGAAATTTTTCAGAACATGTTCGTTCTGTTAAGCATCCCTATTTATTACCGTATAGTATTTAATTTTCTAATGCGTTTTACTAATATTCCTTCTCTATATTAAATTACCAAGAAGTAATAAAGGCAAATCTCAAGCCAATGTTTTTATAGCATCTATTTGGCATGATCTGTCAATTAGTTGTTACAAAAAACAGGTAAATTTTCAAACTCAAATCCCTGTCTGTCGATCCCTACGGATCCGTATGGACAGGAAGGCATCATCCAAAATCAACCTGGTAGGTGGACTACATATGAATATAATCAATAAGTTTCTTTCTCATTTAGAGTGGGTAATTTCGCAATCTATTGAATATTGAATATCGAACAAGGAATTTCGAATTATGAAGTTTTCCTTTCCATATTGAAGAAATCACGAACTGCTAAATCAGAGAAAGCACCATATCAGAAGATTCCGATAAGCAGTCTGTTTCAGAATGAGATTTTTTCAATAGTACAACACAATATAAAGTAAGTAGATGCAATCATATTTTTATATACAGTATACTTTTTCACCAAAAGGTCTATTTTGCAACAGCCTGTTTGTCGGGGAATAGTACTGTTTCCAGCTAACATAGCGCTTTAGTGATCATTCTTTGATTCAGCGAACTGATTTGTCACTTCGAATCTTTCCTTTTACATTCATTATTCCTTGTTCGATATTCGATATTTAAGCATCATTCAAACTACGGACTATTCCGCCTGTACAGGTTGAGCAGACTACATATTTACCCACTCAATTCGAGAAAGAGCCATCAATAAGCCTGTCTGCTATCCCATACAAAAGGCAAGATAATATCTAATTATTGATAATAACATCAAGATTGCTCAGTTTAGATATAAATAAATATTTTCAAATTTATTTTATTTAATTAACTTAAATTAGAATTAATATAGATAATTGAGATATATGAGTTACCCAGGAAGAAAAATATGAGAAAAGTAAAAATTAATTTCCGAAAAACTTACAAACGCCTTAATAGAGTACAAAAAGTTATTATTGGTTTCGGAATATTTTTTACTTTTTTAAATGTTCTCGGTATCCTTATGAGTGGTTTTTATGAATTCTGGATTGCTTTAGAAATAATTCTTTTATCTCTAATTATCATATTATTTTACTGTTGGGGACCATATTTACCTTTCTACATGACAAAAGTAGAGCTAAAGAATTTCTATTTGTTAGGAGGAAAGAAGTTTCGGAAGGTAGAAAAAGATTTTCTTGCACGGCACCCATTTGTTAGAAAATACAGCTCCAATAAAATTGTCTCAATTAGAGAATATCGTGAAGATGGAACATTATTACGCGAAACACCTTATAATTCCGGGCGAATAAACGGGGAGATGAAGGTTTATTCTATTTATGGGAAGCTAAGAAGATTAAGTATGTACAAGGAAGATGAATTAGATGGATACAGTAAACAGATTGCCGGTAACAATTTATCCTTAGAGCAGTATTTTAAAAGGGCAAAACTACATGGAATAACAAAAGAATATGACATAGTTACTGGGAAACTGGTTAAAGAAATTAACTATGAGTACAACAAAATTGTTGGGGTAATGAAAATTTATGATCCTGAAAGAGGAACAATAATCGAAGAAACTTCATACAAAAATGGCATTAAGGAAGGTTTATCCAAATATTATTATCGTACAGGACAACTTAAATCAGAAACTCCTTACAAAAATAATATAGTATATGGGACTGTGACAGTTTACTATAAATCAGGAATATTACTGTCGGAAACTCAATATATAGATGGCATAAAAGATGGACTGTTTAAGTCTTACTATAAGACCGGACAACTTAAATCAGAAACTCCTTACAAAAATAATATAGTATATGGGACTGTGAAAGTTTACTATAAATCAGGAGTATTACTTTCAGAAACTCAGTACAAAAATAATAAAGAAGATGGCCCAACGAAATATTTTGACACTGATGGAAAATTGCTGTATGAGGATGGACTGTTTAAGTCTTACTATAAGACAGGACAACTTAAATCAGAAGCTTCTTATAAAAATGGGCTTCTGAACGGTGTTAAAAAAATCTACTATAAGTCAGGAGTATTACTTTCAGAAACTCATTACAAAAATAATAAAGAAGATGGCCCAACGAAATATTTTGACTCTGATGGAAAGTTGCAGTATGAGGTTTGAAATATTAGGTACTACCTTACAAGGTGACCACCTTGATTTTTATATTGATGAAGTTTATTCCTGAGTGTACGTACACTAATATCTAATGTTTCTGCTGCCCGGGTACGATTATTATTGGTTTTTTTCAATGTACTATAAACCAATTTCTTTTCCATTTCTGCAATTGAAAACAAAAAGACTCATTTTGCTTAAAATAATTCGGTTTACTACTTATCCTTCCTGTAAATATCACAATATTAGGATCAAACATTTCTACTGTCTCATATTTCTAAAATTTAATTTATACTTTGTGCGACTCATATATATACAAACCACTGCCAGTTCATTTTGTGTTTTGAAATACAAAAAGTTTGAGATTTTTTTGAGTGGAAATTTATGTTGTGGAAAGACTGTTGTTAATAAGATTAAATCCGTATATGTCGTATACGTGTCAATATAGGGTAATATTTGACAACTTGAAATGAGGTGTAAAAATAGAAAAAAATCACGTCTAAAACTGTGGTTTCCCGTCGATAAAATTCTCTGTACCCCGAGCAGGACTCGAACCTGCAACCCTCTGCTTAGAAGGCAGATGCTCTATCCAATTGAGCTATCGGGGCTAGAAAATTAAATATCAAAAATTGTCGGGGTGAGAGGATTTGAACCTCCGACTTCCTGCTCCCAAAGCAGGCGCGCTAACCGGACTGCGCTACACCCCGTTTTTTCGCAAAAATCTTTTTATCAAATAGCTCTCTTTTTCCGAAGAACATACGACTTTCCAATTCTTATTGGGAAACATTAATCAGATGGAGTTTATCCCAGCAAAGATATTTTGAAAAATTACAAGTAAAAAAACCAAGCAAAATTATTGACTAACCCTTATAAAAGTCAAGATTTATAATAATATTTATTATTAGATATACATCTTGTGTTGACAAAAATATCAAATTATTGTATGTTTAAAATATGATTTCTTGTCCCGAAGGGATCCTTCGGAAAAAAACGGGAGAAAGAATCGAGAAAGTATGACAAAAAAAGTTACAAAAGATTCAAATAGGGCTTTAAGTAAATACCTTGAAGAAATTGGCAAATTCAACCCCCTTACACCTGACGAGGAGGTTGAACTTGCTCAAAAAGTTCATGCTGGTGACCGTGCAGCTTTAAAAAAACTCACAGAATCAAATCTACGCTTCGTTGTCAGTGTTGCCAAAGATTACCAGGGACAGGGTTTACCCTTAACAGATTTAATCAATGAAGGTAATTTAGGTCTTATAAAGGCAGCTGGACGCTTTGACGAAACACGTGGATTTAAATTCATATCCTATGCTGTATGGTGGATCAGACAATCTATTCTTCAGGCTCTGGCAGAACACTCAAGAATTGTTCGGCTTCCATTAAACCGTGTAGGTACAATAAGTAAAATCACAAAACAAGCTGAGATTCTTGAACAACAAAATGAACGTGCACCCCGACAGGATGAAATTGCACACGGTCTTGAAATGCATACACATGAGGTTTTAGATGCAATAAGAATATCCAGAAGGCATCAATCTTTAAATGCACCATTTCGTGATGGAGAGAAGAACTCTCTAATAGATGTTATACAAGATGACGGACAACCTACTCCTGACTTTAATATCATGAGTGAGTCCTTGAAACAAGAGATCAAGGATGCACTCAATACACTCAAAGAACGTGAAAGAGATGTCATTAAAATGTACTTCGGTATAGACCGCGAGTATGCTCTTACTTTGAATGAAATTGGTGAAAAGTTCCATGTAACCAGAGAACGTGTCCGCCAGATTAAGGAAAAAGCAATTCGCCGTCTTCGTCATAAATCCAGAAGCAAAAAACTAAGAGCATATTTAGGATAGAAATTTGAAAGTGAGGTGAGTAATAGTTATATGGTGCAAGTAACAGTAAATGAGAGAGAGCCTTTGGAAAAAGCAATTAGACGCTTTAAAAAGAAATTTGAAAAAGCTGGTATTCTAAAAGATATTAAGAGGAATGCCTACTACGTTAAGCCCAGTGCTGATAAAAGGATGCGAAAAGCTAAAGCACTCAAGCGTCTTCCGCATAACATTGGCAATGGAAAGATACCAACAAAGGTCTCAAAGTGAGTCTCAGTATGGGTTTCAAGACCTATCCCCACGGTATTAATCGGAGACCCGTTCAGATCGTACGATCCGTCTGGACGAATCGTATGATATGGCGATTGTTAATAATAACTTAAAATTAGAACTAATCCCACTTCCTGATTTCTGGTGTGGGTTCCATTTTTTATTGGGTTAAAATGTTAATAGAAAGTTTATCAGGTGTAAGAGGTTATGATACTGACCTCTCAAGAAAATTTATCAAATCCTACTGTTACGCATTTTCAGAGATGATTAATCCCAAAAAAATTGCTATAGGTAGAGATACCAGGGCAAGTGGTAATAAAATTAAAGATATTATTACAGAAGCACTGAATAATTCCGGAGTATCAGTTATAGACCTTGGAATATGCCCAACTCCGACAGTTCAATACGCTGTTGAATATCAAAACGTTAGTGGAGGCATAGCTGTAACTGCCAGTCATAATCCACTTCCCTGGAATGGCCTAAAATTTATTGGACCAGATGGCCTTTTCCTGGATGCTAAACAGATGGTATGTCTTAAAAACAGAAGAATTGAAATTGGCGAAAATCTACCTGAAAAAAAATCTTCAAACGTAAATGTAATCCGGTACGAAAATGCGATTAAAGATCACATTGACTCTGTCTTAAGAATACCTTATTTAAATATAAAAAAAATCCAGGATAAAAGATTCAAAGTAGTAGTTGATGCTGTTAACGGAGCTGCATATAAGGCAATTCCCGAACTTTTAACTGCATTGGATTGTGAAATTATTCCTATCAATTGTAATTGCGATAAGCCTTTCCCCAGAAGCCCGGAACCTCTACCGGAAAATCTCGGTGAATTGAGGGATAAAGTGTTATCTTCAGGAGCGGATATTGGTTTTGCTATGGACCCGGATGGTGACCGCCTTGCTATAGTATCAAATAAAGGAAAACCCATCTCAGAAGAATACACACTTGTATTGTCAGAGAAATTAGTGCTTTCAAAATCTACTAATAAAAATAAAATAGTAGTCACGAATCTATCTACTACAATGGCAGTAGATGATATTGCAAGAGATTTCAATGCGAGAGTTATTCGAACCCCGATTGGTGAAATCAATGTAGCAAAAAAGATGCGTGAAGTTAATGCGGTAATCGGAGGCGAGGGAAATGGTGGTGTAATTCTTCCAGATGCTCATTTAGGACGTGATTCCCTTGTTGGAACTGCACTAGTACTTCAACTTCTTTCTGAACTAGATTGCTCACTTTCACAACTAATGGTCCAAATACCAAAATACTCAATGGTCAAGAAAAAAGTGCCTCGAGGTAAAGTTGACCTGAAAAGTACTCTTAATCAACTTAAAAATATTGTGTCTGCTGAATCAATAAATACAGATGATGGAATAAAATTTATTTGGAGTGATAGATGGATTCATATAAGACCGTCAAATACTGAGCCAATTATTCGGATTTATGCAGAAGCAACATCAAAAGATGAAGCAGAGCAAATTACTAAACCTTTTGTAGAATATTTAAAAGCAACTAATAACTACAAGAGGATGTAACACCTCAGTCTCAAGTCAAAACGAAATAACTACGAGACAAATAAAACCTATATCTGAGGATTTACAAGAGGATTGCAAAAACATGATCCCTGATATTACTGAAATGAGTTACTATGCTTATTTTATAGTTAAAATCTATTATTTACCTTCAATCGTTTGATAACTCATATGAAGCTGATTGAAAAGAAATGCATAGACATCGGCCTCTTCTGCTATTTCTTCATTTAATGAGGTTCCAATTCCGTGACCTGAGCTGGAACTGGTACGGAGAAGGATAGGAAAATTTGAACTTGTTGCCGATTGTAGTATAGCAGTCATCTTACGTGAGTTTGCTGGATCAACACGCCCATCATTATCACCTGTTAGGAATAATACTGCAGGATATGCTTCACCGTCCTTAACATTATGATATGGTGAATAAGCATAAAGAGCCTTGAACTGTTCAGCATCTTTGACAGTTCCGAATTCCGGTACGTTGAATGATCCATTTGGGAAAAGCTCGCTTCTGAGCATATCATAAATTCCAACATAACTTACAACAGCCCGGAACAACTCGGGATGCTGTGTTAGGACGGCACCCATCAAGAGTCCGCCGTTACTTCCACCTTCAATTGCCAGTTTTTCGGGGTTTGTATATCTCTTTTCAATTAGATATTTCGCACAGGCAACAAAGTCATCAAATACATTTTGTTTTTTAGTTAGCATACCCGCTTTATGCCACTTCTCGCCATATTCGCCACCACCGCGAAGATTTGCCAATACATAGACCCCACCCTGCTCTATCCATAGGTGTCGTCTCTCAGAGAATCGTGGGTTTAGACTTATCTTATATCCACCATAACCATAAAGTATAGTCGGATTTTTACCATTTAAATCAATATCCTTGCGTTGAATTATATTAATAGGAATCTTAGTCCCATCTTTTGATATGGCAAAGTCCCGAATTACTTCTGCATCACTGTAATCTACCGAGGGTTTAGTTATTAATGCTGTTTTGCTTATTTTTTCGGTTGCAGGATTAAAATAATACCACGCATGAGGTTCAACAAAAGTTTGACATCCAAAAAGAATTTCATTGCATGAGGTTCAACAAAAGTTTGACATCCAAAAAGAATTTCATTGCCTTGAATTTTAACTAAACCACTGATGGAAGATATTGGTTTTGTGGGTATATATTTTAATTGGTTATTTGCAATATTTAAGACACGTATTTCTGAGGGACCTCCCACTTGATAAATGATGTATAGAAGATTATCAGTAGGTAAAAAATGCTGGATAGATACATCGCTTTCTTTAACAACTGTCTCAGCTTTAGCAATTTCCGGGTTTGAAAGTGGTACGGAGAGAATCTTTCCATTTGGAGCATTATCTAAAGAAAGTAAGTAGAGCTTATCATTATGCCCAAAGTCTGCATAAGTAGCTTTATCAGAGAATTTAGTCACCTGCTTCCATTTACCTGATGGGTTCATTAAATAGTGTGCATATTCTCCACCGTCACCATTTGCCACAGTAGCCAGTAGATAGCGGGCATCATTAGTTGTTTTAAGTGTTGTTTCAGCAATTCGTGGGAATTCCTTCCCAATAACGTATCTATCTTCACCAGAAGGAGTGCCGAGTTTGTGGAAATAAACCTGTTGATAGAAATTCATATCTTCTTTTGGTCTTTCATTACCCTGAGGATAACGAGTGTAATAAAATCCAGAGGCATCTTTATTCCAGGCACAATCACCTCCACCTGTAGGAAATTGTACCCGTGGAACTATATCTTTAAACTCCTTGCCACTTGCTACTTCAAACACATGAATTGATCCATTTTCACTGCCACCCTCAGAGACTGAAACAGCAACCAATTGTCCATCTAATGATGGGACATAGAAATCAATAGCGGTTGTTCCCTCTGGATTTATTTCATTTGGGTCAACAACAACTTTTTCCGATTTTAGATCATTTACTGAGTTTAATGTTACTAAAAAAGGTTGATTCTTCGGTGGCTGATATTTCATTGCAAAAAGAACATTACGCATCATGAGTGAGTAATAGACCGAAGAACTTTTAATGTAAACCTCTTTCAGTCTTTCATATATTGCACTGCGAAAAGGAATTTCGTCAAGAATAGACTGAGTGTAACAGTTCTGTTCATCATTCCATTTTCGAACTTTTGGATCGTTAAGATTATCAAGCCAGCGATAATTGTCAATGACTTTGATGCCGTGATATATGTCTGTCACAGGAATTTTCTTTGTTGTTGGAAAATGTTGGGTTTGTTTACGAGCACAGTTTGTAAATAGGATTAAAAAGCAAATTACAAAGGATAAAAATGTAGTGTGTAAGTTTAATTGAGATAACTTTAAACTTAAATTCTCTTCTTTCAACTGTTTATCCAAAGAGTATTTAGAATTGGTTTGATTTGTCTCTGGCAGCATTTTTATTTCCTCCATGTTAATTTTAGTAAATTTCATTAAAGTAAAATGAAATGAGAAGAAAAATATTATCAATAAAATAATCCATTAGTTATTGTAAATAAAAATATCCCGTAAAACTGCCTATACTTTATTATAAAGCTTTTTTCAGAACTTCAGTTAATTCCTCATCAGTCAGCTCAACCGGATTCCCTTTCATACTGCTTGCTTTCCGAGATTTATCTACTATAGTCGGTAGATCTTTATCTGTCAATCCAAATTGAGCTAGTGGCGGTATTTTTAAAATTTCACAAAGATTTTGAACAAATGAAATACCATCTACTGCTTTCGCCGTAGGTTTCCCTGTAAGAATTATAGCTACTTCATCATAGCGTTTCAGAGATGATGAGTCAGGTAAACGTTCCTTCAATGCTTTGAAATTGGCTTCTATCACATACGGCAGCAATCGAGCACATATATTACCATGCGGAGCAGAGAACATCCCTCCTACAGGTCCGGCAATACCATGCACTGCTCCTAATTTGGCGTTAGCTAATGCCAACCCGCCAAACAGACTCGCCAAAGCCATATCTTCACGCGCAATTCTATCACTCCCATTTTCATAAGCCCGTCGCAGTGAACGTGTAACTCTCTTCAGTCCTTCCAGACATATTCCATCCGTTAATGGATTTGATTTCTTAGAAACAAAAGGCTCTAAAAGTTGCGTAAAAGCATCCAGCCCGGTGCTTGCAGTTACAGACGGCGGCATCGAATATGTTAACTCAGGATCAACCACAGCTAAAGAGGGCAGCATTAGCGGACTTCGTATACTTACCTTGACACGATGTTCAGGAGAAGTCAGTACAGCATTGCGAGTAACCTCGGAACCCGTACCGGCTGTAGTCGGAATAGCAATATAAGGAGCAGAAGCATGTGTAAGAGGTTTTCCACTGCCGATAACTTCCAAATAGTCTAATGGTTCACCACCGTTGGTTAAAAGAGCAGCGACTACTTTTCCGGTATCCAATACACTCCCTCCGCCCATACCAATGACAAAGTCGCACTTTGCCTTCCGGGCACGCTGCAATCCTGTGAGCGCTATCTCTGTTGTCGGCTCACCAGAAACACTAAATGGTACAGATTCAATTTCTTTCTTTTTCAGCAATTCCAGTAAAGGCTCAGCACGTTTAAGACTACTTCCCGTTGTGACAAATGCACAACGCCCCATTTTAGCTGCTAATGGTACAATTTCGCTTATCATCCCTGGTCCAAATATTATACTAGTAGCAGAAGCAAATTCAAATCTCATTATTAACTCCAACCTCTATTATAGATTCAATGGGATCGACCTTTTTTAAAACTTCTTTGATTTGGCTTAAATAAATAATCTTTGCCATTTTCTATTCTCCTTTAAATAATATTTCCCTCAGTGTATCCATGCCTATTTTAGCACCACTCACTATTAAAACGACATTCTTGTTGGTGAATCTTTCCTTTGCTTTGATGAAGGAAGCAATAGAAAGAGCTGCCGCACCTTCAATTAGAATATAATGCTTCTCTAAAAATAATTTGACTGCTGTTTTGATCTCATCCTCGTTGATGAGAATAAAATTATCAATATAATTTTTACAAATATCAAAAGTAATAGCACCCTGCTCAATACCTCCTGCAGTTCCATCCGAAAGTGTAGGTTTTGACTCCATTTCTATAATTTTACCGGCTCTGATTGATTCATACATTACCGGAGAGTTTTCAGGTTGACACCCAATCACTTCAATGTTTTTATCAACGGATTTTAAATACCCAGCGACCCCGGAAATTAATCCACCACCACCGACAGGAGCAAGAACAGTATCAATTTTTTTGATCTGTCTCGCTAACTCCATTCCGATTGTAGCCTGTCCTCCAATAATTTTCAGATCGTTGTAGGGTGAGATGAACTGCTGATCATTCTTTTTTGCCATTTGCTTTGCAAAGATCTCTGCTTCGACACAATCAGTTCCGCAAAATTTTAAATCCGCATCGTAATAACTAAGGGTTTCAATTTTGGTTTTCGATACACTCTCTGGAAAATATATGGTTCCTTTGCAGCCCAGTGTTTTGAGCACATGGGCAACCGCAATTCCATGATTTCCTGATGACGCTGTTATAACACCTCTTTCCCTCTCACTTTTAGTTAAAGAAAGTATTTTATTCATTGAGCCACGCAATTTAAAAGATCCTGTCATCTGTACATTTTCCAGCTTTAGATAGACTTTACAGTTCCCTAATCTACTGAGATAGTATGAGTATTCAACAGGCGTTTCTCTGATATACTTTCTTATTCTCTTTTCTGCCTCCAGCGCTTCTTTTTTTATATCTATACCAATTACGCAATCGTCAATATTCATTTAGTATGTCCTCATGTAATTATACACTTTAATAATATAACCTGATTTTATTGAATAAAGGATGTTTTAATTGAAGATTATCATTTTCTTAACACATTTTTATTATTAATAATTTTTTTTCTTGACAAGCTGCAATTTCTTTTATATTTTTTAATAAATACCAATTGATAATGAACAAATGTGCAATCAATGCCAGCAAAATCAAAACATACGTCACTATTGGTAGAAATCGCTCGCCTTTATTATGAACATAACTTCAGCCAGCAGAAAATAGCCAGTAAACTCGGTATCTCCCGATCCGGAGTTTCTCGTTTACTGCAACGAGCTCGCGATAGTAAAAAGCAAATAACCATCGTGGCAGGTTATCTCAGGCGTTAGGCCGTTAATAGATAGAGTAATGCTTTATCGGTTTTTAAGATAGTATGCAGAAATGGCGAGAGCACCTTAAAATTAAGATCATTGGTAAAAAAATTCAAATCACCTAAAAATAAAAAAGGGAGAAAGAAATGAAAAGACAAATATTAATACTTTCTTTATTTATGTTTCTAATTTGGAATAACGCTTATACACAAGAGTAAACTCAGCAGAAACAAGTTCAACTCGGATTAGGTATTGGAATTTCAGATATAAAAGATATAACTCCGTTATTTAGTAATATTAGAATCGCTCCTATCGCTCCTAATGTTTTCCTTCCTATCAACATATCACCAAAACTTAGAGTTGAGCCAGGAATAGGGTACATTCAAACATCAAGTGAAAGAACTAGCTATGAATTATCCTCAAAAATACTTTCTATTGGGCTAGGTATTTTTCCAATGACCCTAAAAGGTGCAATAAATATATATTATGGCGCTCGCATAGGCTTTATTCATGCAACATCCTCAGAAAAATTGTCTAGTGGAGAGAGTTGTGAAGAATCAGGAAATGGTTTCTATGTTGCACCTACTATAGGGGGTGAATATTACTTGAGTAATAGTTTTACTATAGGTGGTGAATCTCAACTAAGATATGTCTCTTACAAAGAAAAGGATGAAGAATCGACTTCTACACTTATGGGTACCAGAACCATCTTTTTTATACGCGTTTACTTTTAATTATATAGAGTATATGAGTTAAAAAATACTTGACCGCTTAAAAGCAAGTATATATATTAGCAGGTAAGTCAAAGCATCTTCGAAAAGATGCAATAAATACGGTTAAGCATCTGGCTATTCTAAGAATAATGAGAGATCCACCCACGTAAATATTTTTGATTTGAATATTAATTATTTCTTGTTGTTGTTTACCTTTTAAAAATGGAGTGTTTGATGAAAAAATTAATTGTTTTAACTATATCTCTTTTGATGTTTGTCGCCTCCTGTAACAATTCTGTTAAAGGATTTGTTATTAAAAGTTAAATAATTGAATTTTAAAAACAGGTTAAAAAGATGTCTGATGGATTAAAAACAAAAGGAGAGAAACACATGTTGAATTCCAAAACTTCATCTATATTTATAATCATTTTCTTAATTCTTTTTTCTAGTGCATTTTCACAAGAAGACATTAATAACTCCATGAAATTTTCAAAAGCTCTTCAATTTCAAATTGATGAGAATTTTACACTAAAAGATTTTCAAGGAGCGCTAATTTCTTTTAAAAAGCATCTCGGAAATTCACGAGCGTTAAGGGTAGGCTTATCCACAGGTTTTCAATTGAATACAGGAGAGTGTCATCCTGAAAGCACTTCCTCTGAAGTTCGTAAAACAGATTGTCATAACTTTTCACTGGGAATCTATTCGCAATATCTATTTTATTCAAAGTCAAATTCCAGCATACAATTTTTTTGGGGAGCAGGTCCTACAATAGGATATTCGCGAAGAAAGTCTGACATAGAACACATAAGATTCAATAATATTATAAATAAGGAGGGCCATGTCGAATATCATATACAAGGCGGGTTATCAGGAGTAATGGGAGTAGAATGGCTATTCCGGGAAAACATGAGCTTATCGGCAGAATACGGAATGTATTTTTCATATAATTATTCCAAACTTAAAATAACACCAGATGATGAATTTAAAATTGAAAATATAAATAAATCCTTGAAACTGGGATCAAATTCGATAAAATTTGGCTTATCGATATATTTTTAGCCTAAATAATTCTTAAACCCGTTTTCACGTCTCGTAAGAGACCTCTTGAGGAAGCCAAACGGGTTTTATCCTTTGTTGTGATGGAATCGTAAAAAATCTATTCCTATATTTTTATTCATCCTTATGATGAGCATATTTGCGGCGGTAAATTCACGTGCGGGCAAATTAGGTCTGGGTTTTGAATTTTCCTGGGGGCCCAGTTTCATACCCTCCGGCAGTTTTTGCGATGACGGAATTGACAAATACAGTTATGCCGATGGATGGCTGGGTAAAGTGAAATTCGAACCAAGGCTGGATATGACTTTTCGTTGAAATGTAGAGTATGTAAAGGCGGCAGTACTGCCGAAGATATACATTCTGTGAACGTCTATTAGTTGAAAAAGGTATAAGTGACGGGGAGTTTTGCTCCCTCGCTGTCACCGAATGGGTTAAAAAACAAAGGAAAATTTCATGAAGAAACTTGTTGTTTAAGTTGTTTTTTTGCAAGTCTGTACCATTTTCTAAGAGAAGAGTTATTAATCATGATTTTCTCCCATCCATTTTTGAAAGTGAAATATTTGTCAAATTTCATTTTAAGATTAATCATAATTAAATCAAAACTCTTAATGCCATATGGCACAAATATAGGAGTCCTAAGTGACCCACAGAAAGACATCTCTTTGAGATAGTGAATTGAGATGTTAATCTCATGCTGATATTTATCTGAAAATAAAGGCTTGACATGACACTACATTTATATAAAAAATAGTTTAATCCCCAAAAATTAATAGTTGAAAAAATATTTTTCTTGACAAGGTACATTTTATTTGATATATTTGAACAGATGTTAATTGATAATGAACAAATGTGCAATAGATGCCAGAAAACTCAAACCATATATCACTACTGGTAGAAGTAGCTCGCCTCTACTATGAGCATGACTTCAGTCAGCAGCAAATAGCACGGAAACTTGGTATATCCCGACCAGGAGTTTCCCGTCTACTACAACGAGCTCGTGATAAAGGCATCGTCCGAATTGAAATCTTCGATCCTACAGAACATGGAACCCTATTAGAAAAAAAGCTGCAAAAGAAATTTGGATTGAAAAAAGTCCTAGTCGTTCCAAATGACAATGAAGAAACTCAAATTATTAAGAAACGGCTGGGACGGGTTGCGGTTACATTACTGAACCAGCTAGTTGAAGAAGGTCTTATCCTGGGTGTTTCCTGGGGCACAACTATGCAGGAAGTTGCACGGCAGGTGAGAAAAAAACCAGTTGAAGATATGATTGTAGTACAGCTAAACGGTGGTATCTCACGTGCGGAATACGATACTCATGCAACTGAAATTGCACAAAAAATAAGTGAAAAATATCGTGCTATTCCATTTCTCCTACCACTTCCCGCTGTTGTAGATAGTGCCGATCTAAAACGGGCAATTATTTCCGATAGAAATATTTCCCGAACATTAAACCTGGCTCGCAAGTCGAAAGTAGCAATATTCACTATCGGTTCGTTCAATCACGATTCTGTTCTCGTAAAGGCAGATTATTTTGAACACGAAGAGATTGATTCCCTTTTAAAACAAGGTGCTGTAGGCGATATCTGTTCGAGGATTATTACTCATGACGGGAAAATCTGTTCACCTGAGTTAAATTCACGAACTATTGGAATCGAACTGGAAGAATTGAGTAAAAAACGTTATTCTATTGCAGTAGCCGGCGGTAAAGAAAAGTTACAAGCAATACATGCGGGATTGCGTGGTCATTTATTTAATATTCTTATAACTGATGAACGGGTTGCTGAAGAATTATTGCGGGATTAAATGATTATGACTACAAAAAAGGATGAAGCAATTGCAATAGGATCCGACCACGGTGGTTTTGCTTTAAAGGAAAACTTGGAAAGTTTTCTTAAAGAACAGGGATACTCAATAATCGATTGCGGTACCTACGGAACAGAATCAGTTGACTATCCAAAATTCGCATATGCGGTTGCAAAAAAAGTAGCAGATAACGATGCAAACTTTGGGATAATCGTAAATGGCACTGGAATTGGTTCTGCTATGGTAGCCAACAAAGTTAAAGGTATACGAGCAGCACTTTGCTACGATATTTCAACAGCCCAAAATGCGCGTGAACATAACAATGCAAATGTTTTGACACTTGGAGCAGGATTAATAGGCTCTGAGTTAGCCAAACAAATTGTAAAAACGTTTTTGACTTACAGCTGCACTGTTGATCGTCATTTACGTCGTGTAAAAATGATTGATGAATTAGATAACAAAAACTTTCCTGGTTATAACTTAGAAGAAAGAAGTCAGCCGAAAATCAAGGAGGGAAATTTGACAGATATATCAAGTGAAGATATAAAACGAATCGCTGAGCGAGTTGGCGAATTAATGACAACTCAAAGTACAAAACAGCCGACCACTAATGACAACTACTGTGAAACTGATATGGTATGTTTATATGGAGTGTATGTTGAAAGAAAGCCGGAAACAATACGACAATTTCTCAACTTTGGAGTAGATAGAATTGGGTACCATGATGCAACGGGATGCGAATGTGTTCCGGAAGATATTGCACGCTGTATTGATCATACACTTCTTAAACCTGCTGCTTCAGAGTCCGATATTAAAAAACTCTGTGCTGAAGCGCGTGAATTTCACTTTGCCACAGTTTGTATCAGTCCAAGCTATGTCCAATTAGCGGCAAAAGAACTTGCAGGTTCACCTGTCAAAGTATGTACGGTGATAGGATTCCCATCAGGAGCACATATACCAGAGATTAAGGCATTGGAAGCCAGGCGTGCAATCCGAGACGGCGCTGAAGAAATAGATATGGTAATTAATATAGGTGCTCTTAAAAGTGGAAATGACGATTTAGTCTATCGCGACATTCGGATGGTCTGTGAAGCCTGCGAGGACGGCAGAGCGACCAGTAAAGTAATTATTGAAGCAGCATCTTTGACAGATGATGAAAAAGTTCGTGCTTGTGAACATGCAAAAAAGGCTCGTGCAAATTATGTCAAAACATCAACTGGCTTTGGTCCCGGCGGAGCAACCGCTGAAGACGTAGCACTGATGAGTAGCGTTGTAAGGCAAGCAGGAATTGGCGTTAAAGCTGCCGGCGGTATTAGATCATATGAGGATGCTCGGAAAATGATTGAAGCTGGTGCAACACGTATTGGTGCCAGCGCAGGAATTAAGATTTTGCAAGGAGCAAAAGGTGTGACTGTCTCAAATTGATTAATAAAATGAAACGTTCACCCCGTGTAATAAATAAAAATGAAAATGACAAGATAATGAAATTGAGAAATATTACACGGGGTTAATATGTGAATTTTGAAAATTAAAAATCTTAAAAAGGAGTATTTATAATGGTTGATCTTCGAGCTTATGTATTTTTAGACAAATTGCAGCCGCAATATGCTGCTTTTCTTGGAACAATTGCAAAGGGATTTTTACCAATTGCAGGGATGGCTTCCCTTTATGTTGAAATCTCTCCCGGCATAGAAATTAATCGCATTACAGACATTGCACTCAAATCAACACATGTGACACCGGGCATGCAGATTGTAGAGCGACTGTATGGTCTGCTGGAAATTCACTCGACTTCTCAAGCAGATGTGCGTCAGGCAGGGCGTGCAATTTTGGATGCTTTGGAATTGAAAGAGGAAGACCGCTGGAAACCCAAAATCTTTTCAAATCAAGTAATTCGGCGAATTGATGACTATCAAACACAATTGATCAACCGGATGCGCCACGGCAATATGATTGTCCCCGGGGAAACGTTATTTGTAATGGAAGTACAGCCCGCTGCTTACGCAGCCCTTGCTGCAAATGAAGCAGAAAAAGCCGCTGAGATTAATATCTTAGAGGTTCGTGCCTTTGGAAGTTTTGGAAGAGTCTATTTAGGAGGCGAGGAACGTGATATTGACGTCGGGTGGCGTGCTGCGGTCAAGGCAATTGAAGAGGTAACTGGCAGAGAAAAAAATAAGTAGCATTTTAGAAAGTCAAAATTATAAACTAAAAATAATCTGGAGGAAAAAATGGCAGAAGCACTTGGAATGATTGAAACACGTAGTTTCCCGGCTGTTGTAGAAGCCGCAGATGCAATGGTAAAAGCGGCAAAAGTCGAGTTAGTTTCGTATGAAAAAACCGGAGGTGGATACACTACAGCTATTATCAGAGGAGATGTCGCAGCAGTAAAAGCTGCATGCGATGCCGGTAGGTCCGGTGCATCTCGTGTTGGCGAAATTGTAGCAGTTCACATAATTGCACGCCCTCATCACAATGTGGATGCTGTTATGCCATTAGGCAGAACAGAAGAAGGTAAAGCTGAAATGAAGGGGAAAAATTAGTAATCCGGAGGCAAAATGATTCTCGCTAAAGTGGTGGGTACTGTCGTATCTACCCAGAAAGAGAAGAGCATGGAAGGACTAAAATTCCTCGTTCTCCAGCAAATTGATTTAGAAGGTAATAGCAAAGACGGCTTTGTTGTAGCTGCTGATGCAGTTAATGCTGGAATTGGGGAAATAGTCCTCTATGCAAGCGGAAGTTCTGCTCGACAAACCGTAAAAACCGACAAACGCCCATGTGATGCTGTTGTTATGGCTATTGTAGACAACTGGGAGATAAATGGCAAAATCAAGTACAAAAAGGGCGTAAACGATTAGGTGATTATCGAGCAAAAGATGCGGAATAGCTATGTAAAACATAGCTGAATCCAGTTCTGACTGGAATATTCACACTGGCAAATTCTGCATCTTTACGCATTACATAGAAGTGAAGTTAGAAATAATTCTTTAGGGAGAGAAATCGTGTCCCAATTAACGCAAGAACAAGTAGATTTAATTGCCTCACAAGTAGTCAATATACTACAAAACCATCCTGAAATATCTGCTTCAAATATTAACAAAACGAGCGTCCCTCAGGCTAAACAATCTCCTGGAGCGGGAGTTTTTACTGACATAGATTCAGCAGTTAATGCGGCAAAAAACGCTCAGTCCCAATTGATGACAATGACCCTTGAAAGACGAAATGAGATAATTGTAAATATCCGCAGCAAAATGACACAGCATGCGGAGGATCTGGCTAATCGGGCATACGAAGAAACAGGTTTGGGTCGTAAAGAGGACAAAATACTGAAGAACCGGCTTGTCACAGAAAAAACACCGGGTACAGAGATACTGAAGCCAACTGCATATTCCGGAGACCGGGGCTTAACATTGATGGAATTAGCCCCTTATGGTGTAATCGGTGCAATTACTCCCAGTACAAATCCAACATCAACCATAATTTGCAATACAATCGGAATGCTCTCAGCAGGCAATGCAGTTGTATTCAATGTCCATCCATCAGCAAAAAATGTAAGCATCTACAATGTGGAACTTCTCAACCAAGCAATAACTGAGGTTGGTGGTCCTGCAAATTTAGTTACAACCGTAAATGAACCAACCATTGAAAGCGCACAGGAATTAATGAAACACCCCGGAGTTAGATTACTGGTTGTTACAGGTGGAGCTGGTGTTGTAAAAGCTGCAATGACAAGTGGGAAACGTGCAATTTGTGCCGGACCGGGCAATCCACCAGTAGTAGTTGATGAAAGCGCTGATATTGAAAATGCTGCCAAATGCATCGTAAAAGGCGGCTCAATGGACAACAACATTATTTGTGTTGACGAGAAAGAAGTCTTTGTCGTTGAATCCGTGGCTGACCAACTTATATCCGCATTGACCAAAAATAATGCGGTTCTACTGAGTCATCAGCAAACGCAGCAATTGGAAAATTTAATATTTGCGGAAAATTATGGACCTCGAAAGCCTGCCCTTATGGAAAAAACACTTATCGGTAAAAATGCAAAACTCATTCTCTCTAAAATTGGAATGCAGGTAGAGGACAGTATTCGGCTGGCGGTTGTAGAAGTTGAGCAGGGACATCCATTGGTTTGGACTGAGCAAATGATGCCAATAATGCCTCTTGTACGTATGCCTAATGCAGATGCGGCAATTGATATCGCAAAAGATGCTGAACGTGGTTTTGGGCATACTGCGGTAATGCACTCAAAAAATCTGGATAACCTCAGTCGAATGGCAAAAGTTATGAATTGCAGTATTTTTGTAAAAAATGGACCTTCATTAGCAGGTCTGGGTTATGGCGGAGAAGGCTACTGTTCTTTTTCAATCGCAAGTCCAACCGGCGAAGGAATTACAAATCCCCGGAGTTTTGCAAGAGAGCGCCGTTGTGTTTTAGTAGATCATTTTAGGATTATATAATGAAAAAATATCCAGCAATTGCAATAATCGAATTTTCAAGTATAGCAACAGGAATCCTTGCCGGAGATGCTATGGTAAAACGTGCACCAATCAGTGTATTGAAATCCGGCACTGTACATAAAGGCAAGTTCCTTGTTCTAATTGGTGGGAGTGTCGCATCCGTTGAAGAGTCCTTCTCAGAAGGTTTGCGCATCGGAGAAGAGCAAATCATTGACAAAATGATCTTACCTAACGTACACATTCAGGTTCACGATGCTATTTTGGGCACTCGGAAGCCCTGTTGCGATGTAGCTATTGGCGTAATAGAAACAGCAACAGTTGCCGCTACAATTCAATCGGCTGATGCCGGAATTAAAGGAGCAAATGTAAATATTGTTGAGATCAGAATAGCCGACGATATTGGCGGTAAGGCATTTGCCATTTTCACCGGGAAGGTTGAAGAAGTTGAAGCCGCTATAAATATTTCGAAGAATGCCGTAACTGATTCGGAATACTGGATTCGAGATACTATCATTCCCCGATTGCATACTGATATGGCAAAACAGATTGATCAGTCTACAAGCTTCTTTAAAACCCATCTAAATAAAATAGAAAATAGTGAGGTTTAGCATGCTTCTTGGTAAAGTCATCGGCACAGTAACTCCCTGTTCTATTTATGAAGGAATTGAAGGAGTACCTATGCTGCTTGTTCAACCTCTTGATAAACATCAAAATCCTGAGGGAAGCCCTTTGGTAGCAGCAGATTCAACACGAATGGCGACTTCAGAAGAATTGATATACTACGAGGGAGGACGGGAAGCTGCGCTTGCATTGGAACCCTGGTTTGTGCCGATAGATCATACAATTATTGGAATAGTGGACGATGTTCACCTTTTATAATTGTCAATTGACAATTGTGAATTGATAATTGTGAATTAAAAAGTTGGAGAAATAATGATCTTGGGTCGAGTTTGCGGTAGTATTTATTCAACGATTAATCATGAATTTTATGACAATAAAAGATTGCTTTTTGAGAGAGAAATAATTGTCAATTGACAATTGTGAATTGATAATTGTGAATTAAAAAGTTGGAGAAATAATGATCTTGGGTCGAGTTTGCGGTAGTATTTATTCAACGATTAATCATGAATTTTATGACAATAAAAGATTGCTTTTTGAGAGAGAAATAATTGTCAATTGACAATTATGAATTGATAATTTTGAATTAAGAAAGTCGGGGATATAATGATCTTGGGTCGAGTTTGTGGTAGTATTCACTCAACAATTAATCACGAATTTTATGATAATAAAAAATTACTGATTGTTAATAAACTAAATATAAAAGGAAAGCCTTCAGGGAAGTATTTAATTGCAGTGGATTCAGTTGGCGCCGGTGCCGGTGAGACCGTTCTGGTTATTGATGAGGGTAACTCGGCAAGACAGATTGTAGAGGATGATAAAGCACCTATACGCTCTATCATTATCGGAATTGTAGATCAACTCTCTATCGAATAAATATTGAAAAAAACCTGTTAGCAATATACAGAAGAAATCATTCAATTATCTAAATCTCAGCTATTGTTATATTTTAGCGGCATGGCTCAGCGTACACAAATAAAATGCGACGCGTTTAGCGTCGCCAATATCTGAGCATGAAGCCAAAACTTTACCTGCGGTTAGAGCACATTTACGTTCCGTTGCAGCTATTGGTCAGCCGTACCTCTATATTGAAATTTTAATTATGGTCTGAATTTTTTTATTTCGAGTTCTTTGATCAATTTATATTGTTTATCATTCGCTGTTAAAATCTTAATTCCATTCACCAAAGCAGTTGAAGCAATTAATGAATCTGCCAATTGCAGGAATGACTCAAATAATGTCGTTCAACAAAAAACATTGCCTTAGCAGAAATTTCTTCGTTGATGTACAAAATTTTTGTATTCCAATTGCAAAAAGCCTTCCGCAATTCTGTTAATTCATTTTTATTCCGCATTCCTTGAACTAACTCAATGTAAGTTACTGCTGAAATAAAGAATTCATTTAATTCCTCAATTACTTTAAAAGCCTTATCATTTCCTCTCATATACCAAATTAAAACATCCGTATCTACAAGCATTAAAAGCGACCTTTCCTGAGATTTTTCATATATTCTTCAACATCCTGGATTTCTTTATTATCTTTCCAGATACCAAACAAATTATGTTTTTCTTCTTCAGAAGACTGCTTTCTCTTCCGGATGGGTACAAGTTTAGCGTAAGGTTTACCTCTAATGGAAACGTCGTTTATGATCTTCCCTTTTTGGTTTTTCGTTTTCTTTCTTCGGTTCAGATTTATTTCTGTTTCGTTTGTCTATTTCTGAATCAAATTTCTTCTGATATTTTAGCATTCCATAGGCAACACGAAGTATCTTATGATGGATTAAACTTCTGATGCTTTTATTGTCAGACAAATATGAGTATGAGAATAGGCCACAATTTATTGTGGTGAATAATAGAAAAGTGTGTAATCTAAAAGTCGGCTTAAGCCGGCTTCCAAAGTGATAGTAGGTGATTCTATCCTCACCATTCTAAAGAATGGTGTTCATCTCATTTCATTTATTTTCGACGTTTTAAACTTGACACGACACTAGTTTTAACTCTCACATATTAAAGTATCCAAATTACCTTCAAGGTCTTGCATTTCCTCACCTATATTTTCAATAGAGTTGTTTGTTATTTCATTACTCTGTATATAGAACTTTTTTTTCACATAATTTTTCAATAATTTACCCCCTGATTTTTCTCAAAGTTTATATGTCATATTATCGAAAATATATACAAATGGTATAAATAAGATTTTTTTTATCAACGGGAAGGAATCGGTATATCAAACTTCACAGGCTGGATACAGGAGTTTTTCCGTAAGGAACTCCTATTGAGGATTCTCCTCATCTGCTCTTTTTAACTAATTACAGTTTTTCAAGGTTATATTTTTTGACGTTTGGTTAACTCATAATCTTTGTATAAATAAAAAATTTTATGTTAGAAATTATCTCAGTTAAAAGAAACAGTATAGCGGAACAGGTTGGGATCAAGATTAATGATTATCTTGTATCAATTAATAATCAAATTATTAATGATTTTCTTGATTACCGCTTTTTCCAGTCTGAAGAAAATCTGGAAATTCAGATTGAACGTAATGGCAAAATTCTATCTATTAATGTCGAGAAATCTTATGATGATGACCTTGGAATTGCATTTCAAGATATTAAAATGAAATCGTGCACAAATAATTGCATATTTTGTTTTATAAAGCAGAATCCTCCAGGAATGCGTAAGTCAATTTATTACTATGATGAAGATTATAGATATTCATTCCTTTATGGTAATTTTATAACACTTACCAATGTTGATAATAATGATCTCAATCGAATCGTTAATCAACGACTATCACCTTTATATATATCAGTGCATGCTACTGATCCGACTGTTCGTAAAAAAATATTTCGATTTCATGGTGATGATTGCCTAATGGATAAGTTAGAATTTTTAAATAGAGGTAGGATTGAGCTTCATATCCAGATTGTATTGATGCCGGGAATAAATGACGGGGAAATTCTTGAGAAAACTATAAAAGACCTTTATCATTTTCGAGAGTCGATAAAATCAGTAGCGATTGTACCGGTCGGTTTGACGAAACATAGAAAAGGGCTTCCAAAAATTCGTGTGGTAGACTCTATGTATGCATCAAATTTAATACCTTATTCCCGAGCCTGGAACAGGAATTATTTTAACATTGAAGGTGATCAATTTATTTATCTGGCAGATGAATTTTATCTACTTGCTAACAGATCACTTCCGGGAAGAAACTCTTACGGTCGCTTTTATCAAATTGAAAATGGAGTTGGGCTTGTCAGGGAATGTATTGATAATTTTAAGAGACAGATTCGAAAACTGCCTGAATCAATTCCTCGTCTTAAACGAGTTCTCTTTGTAACTGGAACTTTAGCAAAACCGGTACTAGAGAAATATATAGTTTCAGTATTGAATAATATTCAAAATTTAAAGATTGATGTTTTTTCTGTAGTAAATGACTTTTTCGGTGAAACTGTAACAGTTGCCGGGCTTATAACAGGAAGAGATATAGTGGAGCAGTTGAAATCACATCTTGAATATGATTTGATTTACTTGCCGCCGAGGTGTATAAATGATGACAGACTGTTGTTAGATGATATGACTCCTGAAGATATACAAAAAGAACTCAGTATTCCAGTAAAAGTTTTTAGCGAAAATTATATGGAAATGTTAAATAATGTCAGTATCTGAGCCAATAGTCGCAATTGTGGGACGTCCCAATGTAGGGAAATCTACTTTATTCAATAGAATTGCTCAGAAGCGGAAATCCATAATTCATCCTGAAGCAGGAATTACAAGAGATAGAATTTATGAGATTGTGAATTGGGCTGGACATCAATTTATACTGATTGATACAGGTGGGTTTATACATGAAAGTAATGATCAGATAGAGAAAGCTGTAAAAGTACAAGTTAGGATAGCAGTTGACGAGGCTGATCTTGTATTGTTTATCGTTGATTCTATGGATTCAGTAACCCCGATGGATAGAGAAACTGCATCGCTACTCCGTGAATCCGATAAAGCGGTTTTATTAGTTGTAAATAAATGTGATAATGAGAAACGAGAGCAGAATTTGTACGGGTTTTATGAGTTAGGGTTTGGTGAACCCTTTCCTATTGCGGCACTAGATGGTAGAAGAATTGGAGACCTTCTGGATTGTATTCTTGAGAAACTTCCTATGGAAGCTCCTCTTGAGCAGGAGAAAAAAGATCAGTTGCATCTTGCTATTGTCGGAATGCCCAATGTCGGGAAATCGTCTATTGTGAATGCTTTATTGGGTAGTGAAAAATCTATTGTAGCAGAAGTGCCTGGAACGACAAGAGATTCAATTGATTCGGAATTGAAATATTATGGTGAAAAAATTACTTTGATTGATACTGCCGGTCTGAGGAAAAGAAGCAATATTAAAAACAATATAGAATTTTACAGTATGGTTCGTTCTAATATTGCAATTAACCGTTGTCATGTTGCGGTTGTCGTGATTGATGCGGTAAAAGGTTTTGCGAGGCAGGATGCAAATATTATTAGAACAGTAATTAGCAGAAAAAAAGGGCTTGTAGTTGTAATTAATAAATGGGACTTAATAGAGAAAGATTCAAATACGCTGATTGAATTTCAACGTGACTTAATTGATAATTTCAAGCAGCTCGAACATTATCCGATAATCTTTATTTCTACTTTAACAAAACAACGAATACATAAAGTTATTGAAACTGCTAAAGAAGTTTATATTGCCCGTAAGCAGCGTATTAATACCAATAAGCTGAACAGGTTTTTCCAGGATGTTATTGATAAAACGCCTCCACCTGCCGTTAAGGGGAAATACATTAAGATTAAGTATGTAACTCAAGTGAAAAGAGAACCTCCTGTGTTCGTGTTTTTCTGTAACTATCCTAAAGATATTAAAGAGGAATATCAAAGATTTCTTGAGAATCAACTTAGAGCTGAATTTGGTTTTAAGGGTGTTCCTTTAACAGTATTGTTTAGACAGAAATAATCTATGGATAGATTAACCACAAAGCCGCTAAATAACACGAAGGAGCACTAAAAATATTAACCCTACAACGTAACTTACAAAGTTTAGCACTATATGTCGTTTTATATTTAATGGTACAATACAATATGAAGTATAAAAAACATTAAGTAACATAATAGGGTTAAAGTAAAACTAATATTTCGTTTTTTGAATGTTATAAATAACCTGAAGAATCTATGAGTATTCCGAAAGAATTTTTTGGATCGACTTTTAAAACCTCAGTTGCTGGTTTTATTTGTACCCCGCCTCGAAGAGGTCCCGATGGGAAAGCTCTGCTTCGGAAACCTTTTTTTAAAGATCCCTCTATTTTTGCGAAGCAGTACATAGGATGCGGTACAGATATTCTTTTTAATCAGAAGATTAGAAGAAACGCCTGTACACGTCTGTGCCTGAAACTGAGGGATTACGTCGACTTTTGGAAAGAGATTACTATATTAGGATGATTAAGTGAAGAATTTCTGTCTATTAAAATTTCAAAAGGATATAATATTACGGGATATTTTTCAAAACTTTTCTATTTTCTTATAATGTTGTTGAAGAAATCACTTATTATATTTTTCTTGTTATTTAATTTTGCTTTTGCAGAGGACGTGGTTCAAGCATTTATAAATTATAAAAATAAATCACAGATTGAACATGTACAGGGTTTTGATAGCGCCAGAGCTATTAAGTCAATGCTTATACATCCTGAGCAGCGAGCTAAAATTTTAGGTAAAGCGGTCTGGGAAAGGCCTGAACTTCCTTATGAATATATAACGCCGGAAGGGAACTTCAAAATTCACTATACAACTTCCGGTTATAACGCTGTTGAATCAACAACTACAATTGTCGAAAATGTACCGGATTGGGTCTATGAAACCGGTAAAACTGCAGAGCGTGCTTATCGGATATTGGTTGACACATTGGGATTTCAACCACCTCCACCTGATAATAATATTGACGGTGCTGAAATTGATATTTTTATTAAGAACTGGAGTGGGAGCTATTACGCTTTGACTATCTTTGATGATGATACCAGAGTTACGACTACGCCCAGACCTTATGATTATTTTTCCTATATGATAATTGATAATGATTATATTGAAGGTAATTATTATACTCATGGTTTAGATGCACTGCATGTAACAGTTTCACATGAATTTTTCCACATGATTCAGTTGGGTTATAATCTATATGATTCTAATGGATTGGCCGGTTGTAGCAATGGTGATGTTTATTTTTTTGAGTGGAATTCTGTTTGGTTTGAAGAAAGAGCCTGTCCTGATGTAAATGATTATTATGGTTATCTCTCGGATTTTTTTTACAATCCAACGAATTCTATGTGGTCAAGCCAATGTTGTTACTCTTTGGGAATATTTTTGCGATTTATTCTTGATAAATATGGAGAAGATTTATTGATTAAGGTATGGGATAAAATAAAATATAAATATGCGTTTCAGGCGCTTCAGGAAACACTCAAAAAGGAAGAAGGAATAGAATTATCACAGGTGTGGAATGAGTTCTGTCGCTCATGTTACTATACGGGACAGCGATTTGATGAAAATTTATCACCTTCACCGGATGCGAGAGATTTTCCCTTATTACGTTTTCCAGATATGAACAGTGCTTGTTTAGCTGATGAAGTTACTTTTAATATAAATGCAATGCCGTTTTCCACAAATCCATTTAGAGTGACTTTTGAAAAAAACCAGTTTGTCGGAATAGAAAAACCGCAGGATGAAAATGATTCATTTATAGGTAGTTTTATTTTTGATTTGTTCTTTTCTAATGATGTCATATCGAATTTATCTTTTAATAATGACCGGTTCATTGGTGAAGCAAGAACCCGGGATACACTGGCGATATTTTTTACCAATACTTCAAATAAATTATCTTATGATTTTAGTTTGACGGTTTCAGAGTTTCCCGATACCATACAAATACCTACAAAATTTATTTCTCTGTATCCAAATCCTATTAGAATTGATGCAAAATATGATTTTCAGGTTGAAATTCAGTTAGGTGAAATATTAGACTGTCTTACTTTTTATATTTTTGATTTACGTGGAAGAAGGATTTTCAAGAAAAAAATTACTGCAGAGAATCTTAACTTTGGTGTCACGAATTTAACTATTTCTTTTAATGAAATTCAGAGATTGAATCTCTCTTCAGGGATTTATTTTACAGTAATCAAAGCTGGCTCGAAAAGAATAACAAGAAAATTCACGGTTATAAGATAGATGTCCTTTAAGCAAATATCAAAAAAAGCAACTTTTACTGACAAAATCAAAGGGTCAAAATTTATCGGAATATGTTTTAAGATAAATTCTGCAAAGGAATCAAAAGAACTTATTTCTAATATAGAAAAGGAATACAAAAAAGCATCGCACGTTTGCTGGGCATTCAGAGTTTATTCACAAAATGATGTGCTTTCGTATTCTTCTGATGCCGGTGAGCCGCATAGTTCAGCTGGTCCCCCAATTCAATCGGTACTCGAGGGGCGAAATCTTGTTAATACTTTATGTATAGTCATCAGGTATTTCTGGGGTACGAAACTTGGAATCGGTGGACTGATACGTGCTTATGGCAGCGTTGCAGGTAAGACTCTTGATAAAGCCGGAATCATAGAATTCCAAACAACTACCAAATTTAATTTGGATGTACCTCACTCAAGATATTCAGAAATAATGCGAATTTTAAAAAAATACGGAGTGGAATTCAAACAGGTATTTAGCGAAGAGAGTGTAAATTTTACTGTAACAGTTTCGGGTAAACAGAAAGACGATTTTTTGTCAGATGTTCGTGCTTTTCCAGATGTGATTTGCGAAGGTGTAAATCAAAAACCCGGAGGTTTAACTCTGTCAGCCAGTCTCCGAGAGAAAGCTTGACCTCAGCTTCGCTGAGGCGCGACGGACTTTCTGTAATTTAGCCATTGTTTGACCCTATGAGCCATGCTTTAATTAAATATTACGGCATGGCGTATAATGGTATCGGTGCATATGATGTCCCGACTTTTGGGATTTTTCATTTTACATATGCACTGTGTTATATGCCGTTGGGCAAAAGCTATCCTCTCATTATCTCAAAAGAAGCATTTTTCTCGTTTTCTTGATGCCGTTCGATTCCTTCAATTGATACAGGTAAATCCCGCTGCCTACATCCCTGCCAACCTCATCCTTGCCGTTCCAGCTCACCAAGTGGCGTCCGGGCTCCCTTATGCCACTCACTAATGTATTCACCTTCTGCCCGGCGAGGTTGTACACAGAGAGGTTCACCTTCCCGGAAGATGGCAGGTCAAAGGCTATCACAGACCCTGTATTGAAGGGGTTGGGATAGTTCTGAAAGAGGGCAAAGGAACAGGGTTTCTCAGAAGAGCCAGGAGGAGAGTTTTCTTCCTCCACCCCTGTGACCACATGCCTGTAGACAAAAAGTCCGTTGGAGCCTGCTTGATAAAGCAATTTTCCCGGCAAAGCGATGAGGTCATAGATACTGTAATATGTAGACTGGGAAATCTCGACAAGATACGGATTTGTGGGATCGGAGATGTTATAGATTCCTATACGACCATAAAGGGACATATAGGCATAGTCACCCATTACTGGTAGGGAGCAAAAACCCCAGTCCGCAGGAACATCACATGCACCAATCAGGGAGGGATTTGTAGGATCTGAGATATCAAGGACCTTGAGACTGTCATAGTCCACGACATAGGCATGGCTATCTACGACTTTAACCTCTCGAGCCCAGCATCCAGGTGGATCGTAGCGGCCGCAGATATAGGGATTGGTTCGATCAGCTACGTTTATTACCACCAGGCCGCTATCCTTACTGGCAACATAGAGGTAATCACCATCCAATGATATGCGCTGAGACTCACGATGCAGGGTTAGTATGCTCACACAGGAAGGACTTGTTGGCACAGAGATATCGGCAATCCAGAGTCTATAGCCATTTTTTTGACCAACGAGATATGCATAGTTCCCGTCCACAGCAATGTCATATTCACTGAATGAGCCATCTGGTGGATTGATGTAGGCAACAACACTCATGTCAGCAGGCTCGGAGATATCCACTACCTTTAACCCTGCTCCGCACCCCCCGGACCCAATGGCAACAAAGGCATAGTTCCCGTATATTGCTACAGCTTTATCCCCGTATACAGCTTTACCAGATTGTAGCTCGCACTTGCCAAGATAATTTGGTGTCGATGGATCACTCATGTCTACCGCATGAAGAAGCCACGAGTTATCCCCAGCATATACTATACTACCATCCACAGCTATTCCTTTAATCAAAGATGTCCAATACGAGCCCAGAAAAGTGGGATTAGAAGGCTGGGAGACATCGACAATTTCAAGTCTATTTTGGCCACAATCTCTACCAGCAATAGCTACGTATGCCCTGTTGTTGGTCACAAAGATACCTCCATTCCACTCCCCATCGCTAATAAATGAGCCCACTACCGAGAGGGTGGAGAGATCGACCACTGTTACCGAACGGTCCCAATCTCCTGTGAGGTAGGCATATCCACCCACTACCTGGACATCGTTGTGTGTTTCTCCTAAGTAGACCGAAGCTACCTGGTATGGATTTGAAGGGCTTTTGACGTTTACAACCCTCATGCTGTCATCACTGGCAAGGTAGGCAAGAGTATCTGCTACGAAGACATTCTGACATCCAGAGGGATTTGTTCCTGCCAGGGGGAAAGAACCTGCCAGTTGCAGGTCAGCAGGATCAGAGATATCCACAATATAGAGGATGTTATACCTAGCCATGTAAGCATAGCCGCCGGAGACAAATACCCCCAATAGTCCACCACCACCAAGCTTTTCAAGGGTGTCCACAAGAGTGGGATTCGTCTTATCCTTGACATTAATCACGATTAAACCCCATTCCCTATCAGTAACATAGGCAAGTGTATCGACCACGAAGACGTCCTTACATCCGTTGGAAGAGTATGTAGTACGAAAATAGCCTACTCTGTAAGGATGGGCCTTATCGGTGATGTCGATAATCTCGAAGTTATGGTCACGAGTGGAGCCATTTGCGATATAAGCGTAGTTGCCGGAGACGAAGACACCACGACAAGAATATGTATAACCAGAACCGACAAGTCCTGTATAAATATAACCGACAGGTCTTGGATTAGTTGAGTCGGTGATGTCGATGATATGCAGCTCACCATGAGCTTGGTAGTCGCCTACCCCCAGATAAGCATAGTTGCCGGAAACGAACACATCGGTCGCATATTCCCTCATCGGAACAAGTGTTCTACCCACACACTCCAGACTGTCTGGAGAAACGGCAAAACAGAGACTGGTCAAGCTCAAGAGAGCGACCATTGCAAAGACATATTTACTTCTCATTTTGCACCCTCCTTTCTTAATTAAAACTAATTAATGAGTGATAAGCATAGATTTACCCTTTTACTCAATCCTTAGGTTTATACCATTCACCGCCCATTCTCACCACTGCTCGTGGATCATTCTTATCGCCTCCTTTCTGTTTTTTTTGCCCAATGGCATATAACGGTTTGTGTTTGCGACGTTGCAACCGAGGGGAGCAATGTGGCTTTAGCCCTTGCGTAAACACGCTGTTATCTGCCGTCGCACTTTCCTTGGTTCTACTTAGTAAGGTTGTAATTTCTCCGCATTCTTTAAAAGATTCTCAAGAAGGTCTTCCACATTCAATTCTCGTGCCCACTTGTGGAGATACTCTTTGTCAAGGGTCTCCCATTGAATTACTGCAATTCCCTGTGCATCCCGGAATTGACGCTCCGACTTACCAGCTTTTGACCATTCTAACTTACTCAAGATAGCATCCTCTGGGGAAACAACAAAAACCTGAACTCCCTCTATCTCCCCCTGTATTCGTCTGTTGAATTCTTCAACGCTAAAAGGACGACCTTTGCGAATAATGATATCCGCTTTCCAACCTGTTTTATAATCAATCACATTAAACATAGACCGGTTCCGAAATGCTTCATCGGCAGCTTCTGAACTGACATAGTAATCATCACCTAATGATTGAATAAAGATATTCAGTTGTCTCCCAGTGGGAGCAATTATCAAATCAATATCATTAGTTGCTCGCGGTTCCCCATGCAAACTACTTCCCAGTGACCCTGAAATCATATATGGAATCCCAGCTCCCTTAAATTTCATTACCAGTCGTGCTAAAAAATCCTTCTGACTCATTAACCTTTTACCTTTATATCAGAATAAGCTTGGCGAAACAGTTTTTCTCCTATTGCCAGACGAAGAGCAGCCAATCGCACCATGTTATCATCGTATTCTGGATGTCGCTGTCGAATTCCAGACTCTATGGTTGCTCGAAGTCCATCACTCAATTCAATAGACATATTGGCACGCTCCACATTACCTATCTTCCGCAAAACTGAGAACTGAATACGAGCAACCTCCAATGTCGTGTCCCTTGAAACTATGTTTAAATCCATGGTTATCCTCCAAATAACGTTATGTTCTTGCGTGATGGCAGATAACGATTTGCAGGTTTACGAAGTTCTCGGCTGCTTAATTTCTATAAACTTTCGCATTGTAGACAAATGCCCAAAGAACTAATCTACCTTTGATACACCACTTAATTACCAGCCAAATATTTAGCGATAGCGTCGTAAACCTGCTGTTATATGCTGTGCCGTGCCCTTTACTTCTGCTTAAGAATTTTCTTTGCTTTCGTCTTAATGTAACTCACAAATTCTTTTGAGCCCATTCCTTGGGTCTGCTCATGAATCTTCAGCCGTGCATAATGCAATTCTCGCAGAGCAGGATCATTAGGGAAATCCTTATTAACCTTTTCCCAGAGCTTATCTTGTTTTTTCATCCTTAATACCTCCTCACAATAGTTCTGCCGGGGTTATTATTTCCAAATCTGGATAGCCTGCCGAAGCGTTAACCATGTTTACTATCTTTCGTGTTTTAACCTTAACAATATGTTCAAAGTTCCAACTTAGAAAATAATCAATTTCGTTCATTGTAGAAATAGCAATATGAAGTGCATCCTCTGAGTAATCAGAAGGAATAGCTTTGTGTTTTACATATTCATCAGCTAAGTTTCTACTTTCTTCATCAATTGGCAAAATCTTTAAAGAGACAGCTTTCTCCCTAAGTTTATTTCTTAATTGTACATCTCTGGTATCGCCAATTTCGGCTAAAACCACTTCAGACACATAGGCATTAAACATTTCTATCCTCTCAAAAAATGTCTTGGTTAGAAATTGTCTTTCAGGGTTTCTATTATCAAATACTGCTGATATTACGGAAGTATCTAAATATACTTTGACCTTTCTTTTCATCCTATCATCCTCTCTTTAGGGCACGGCATTGCATATAACGGCTGGCGGGTATCTGAAGCCCTGAGCGATAGCGAAAGGTTTGGGCGAAGCATAGCGTAGCCAGATACACACCTGTTATATGACCGAGCCCGAAGGCGAGGCAAGGACACGAAGTGTCCGCAGAGTTGCCCGCATGTGTTGCCGTGTGCCCTTCCTCATTCGTATTTCGATCGTTTTTCAATCTTTTTTCTATTTACTAAACCGCTTCCGACGTAGGGAAGTTATATCTCTAATTATCTATTAAAAATATCTGTTTATGCTGTTGATTCCACTCGGTCATCATGTGACATATTAGCTAAATTCTCAACTTCTTTTACATCCAGTTTAAGCCCCTCAGCCACTCGGCGACCATACTCTGGGTCTGCTTTGAAAAATAGAGCTGTCTGGCGAAGTTGTATCCGTTTTTGTGCTCCACTGAGATGGTCGACGATATTGCCTATTAGGTTTTCACGGTCTTGGTCTGTCATCACATCTCGATACAAATTCCCAGCCTGAACAAAGTCATCGTTGGGATGAGTATATGGGTATCGGTTTGCTTCTCCAGAGATTTCGAGAGGAGGTTCTTTTGCAGAGATGTCTGGCTCTGGCCCATTGAAACTGTTTGGCCAGTAATTCGGACCGCCACCACTGTTTGGATCGGTGCGCATAAAACCATCACGCTGATAGCTCATCTCAGGCGCATTCTTTGGTCTATTTACTGGAATCAGGTGGTAGTTTGGTCCAAGTCTGTGGATGTGGGTATCGTGATACGAGAAAAGACGTGCCTGGAGCATCTTATCGGGCGAGGCGGCTATACCTGGCACCAGGTTCCCGGGACAGAACGCTACCTGCTCGACCTCAGCAAAATAATTTTCAGGGTTGCGGTTCAAAACCAGCTTGCCTACCTCAATCGGTGGAAAGTCGGTATGGGGCCAGACTTTAGTGATATCAAAGATATCAAAACGGTAATCTTTCGCCTGCTCTGGTGTCATTATCTGCATCTGGAGAGTCCATGACGGGTAATCTCCCCGCTCAACAGCCTCATAGAGATCCCTTGTGGCATGGTCAGGATCTTTGCTGCGCATAATCTCCGCTTCCTGTCGAGTAAGGTTTTTGATTCTCTGATCAGTCTTAAAATGATACTGTACCCAGAAATATTCGCCCTTTTCGTTATACCACTTAAAAGTGTGACTGCTATAACCATTCATGTGTCGGTATGTAGCTGGAATGCCACGATCGGAAAAGAGAATGGTTACCTGGTGGATCGATTCAGGTGTTAAGGAAAGGAAATCCCAGAACATATCTGGATCTTTACAGTTGGTTGCCGGGTTACGCTTCTGCGTGTGTATGAAATCTGGAAATTTTAACGGGTCACGTATAAAAAAAACCGGTGTGTTATTTCCTACAAAATCGTAGTTGCCTTCTTCGGTATAAAACTTCACCGCAAATCCTCGTGGATCACGCTCAGCATCTGCCGATCCCTTTTCTCCTCCTACAGTGGAGAAGCGGGCAAATACTTCGGTTCGCTTGCCAACTTCAGAGAGGAACTTTGCCTTGGTGTACTTGGTTACATCTGCAGTAACTTCAAAGTATCCACCTGCACCAGCTCCCTTTGCGTGCACTACGCGTTCAGGGATACGCTCACGATCAAAGTGACCCAGCTTCTCGAGCAGATGAACATCCTGCATCAAAACAGGCCCTCGTTTCCCAGCAGTGAGGCTATTCTGATCGTCACCAACGGGTATCCCAAAGGCAGTAGTTAATTTCTTTTTTTGATTCTTGTTACTCATTGAAATTCCTCCTATTTTTTTATTCTTTAACCTTTCAATTTATAATCGTTAAGGGCACACGGTATTTAATTTTTTTCTCTATTATGCGAGCAATTTCATATAAAGGTTTGCGTGTTTGCGAAGTCCCGAAGGCATTTAGCGAAGCGTCGCAAACACGCTGTTAGGCGAAGTCGTAAAAGTTTTCTATTCCAAAACCATTTCAAGCATATGTTATCATCTCCCTTTTCATTGTTTTGAAGTTCGAATATAGAGAATATGTATAGTAACGCCAATAGCTATTAGAATCAAAATGATCCTAACTAGAAAGATGTGAACTACAAAAACAACTGAATATCCTATGGTTATCCATAGAAGAGAAATGGATAAAACCTTACCTTTTAATGGAATCCCTTTCCCTTCTCGATAATTCTTAATGTAATTTCCAAGCCATTTGTTATTTAAGAGCCAATTGTAAAATCTTTCTGAAGCTCTAACATAGCATGCAGCAGCAAGTAAAAGAAAAGGAGTAGTAGGCAAAAGAGGCAAGAATATTCCAAGAATTCCAAGTCCCACAAAGAAGCTTCCTGCAATAATCAATACCCGCCTGCTCAAATTGCTCGTTATTTGTCTTTTATCATTCTTTTTTATACAGTAATCAGTCATTCTACACTTTTCGATTTCGCCTAACGGCGGGCGGATGAGCGAAGTGCCCCGAAGGGGCATTTTGGCTTCAGCCGTTCATCCGCTTGATAGCCGATGTGACGCTTCGCCATCTTAACTAACCCAAAAGATAGATGAGCATTTACTCATGCTGAAGCCTCGCTCATCCGCCCGCCGATAGCCAAAATGTGAATGCGGCCACTTTTACAAGAAATATTGTTTCTTCCAATACCTTTTTATTTCCCCACATACCTTTTCTTTATTCCTCAATCACCGCATTCAAGCGAAGCGCCATTTTGGCTATCTCATTTATATCCGACAGTGTCGGATATCGTTCCATTTTGGGAGTATATGCGACTGTGTCTCATATACATCCCTATCACAGAGTAAATTTGTTCTTCATAGATCCTTCTTGTTCACTTTTATACTATCCAATGGACTTTTAATCTTGCCTATTTCTTTGTTTGAGACATGTGTATAGATTTCTGTTGCCTGCCCCGTAAGGAAGAATGACTGTATCGGGGTTTTTGAAATTTTATGACCTAATAACTCCTGGATATATCTGAGATCTATCCCCTGCTCTAAAAGATGGGTAGCCCCAAAGGGATCCCTATGGGACAAAGCTATACCTTAAACTATGAACGCTCACTTCCTTCCTTATTTTTACCTTTTCACAAGCATTTGAAAATATCCGTTGAACCGTTCTCGTAGTTATATGCTTTTCTTTATCTTGACTCTGAAATAGCCACTTTTTCGGTTTATATTTTCCCCAATAATTTCTCAAGGTTTTTAAAGCGGTATCAGAAAGTAGTGTATACCTATCTTTGCGACCTTTGGCACTTTCAATATGAACTAACTTTCTTTGACTATCAATATCCTGTGGTTTTAGTTTTATTACTTCACTCACACGTAAGCCAGCAGAATATACCAACATCAAAATTGCCCTATGTTTAATATTAGAAGTGGAAGAAAATATCTTATATACCTCATCCTGATTTAAAACAACTGGTAATTTCCTATCCTTTCGAGGTCTTTTAATATTGTATGTAAAATCACAATTTAAGACGGCACCATAATAAAACTTCAGGGCATTAATAGCTGAGTTAAGTGTTGAAGTTGAAATCTTTTTATCTTCTACCAAATGGTAAAGATAATCTTTAATATTACCATCAGTTATATCATTAATTTCTTTACCAGTAAATTCAAGAAGACTTCTGTTATAGTAAATATAAGCCTTGATTGTTTTTGGGCTATATTTCCTTCTCACAATTTCTGCTCTTAAATCTTCGAATAGAATTTTGTCTTCTTTCATCCGTTTTAATTTTCAGTATGTGTAGATATCTCTATCTTTAAATATCCTTCGTTTCTCGCTTTGTCTTTTTTAAAATTTATTTCATAAGAAATTTTATGATAAAAAAGTTAAAAAAACAATAAAAAATACCCTGCAATAGCTAAAGACAGAATTAAAGGAACCGTGCTAATCACGGTGGGCACCTCCCGAACGGCTCGAACTTCCTCTACAAGGAGGCTTGTTTTCCACGCCCGGAGTACAGTTCCCAATTGTATACTGTTGGTTCCAATAATGTACTGTCTTACTGCCATTGCAGGATAGATTTTCAAATAACTTTTCATACTGTTGACAATATAAATGATAATTAGTTTACCGTCAAGTATTTTCCTTATTTATTGCAATTTTTTTCCCTGCTTTTCCATAGAAATGTTTGAATTTTTCTTTATTTCCAGTGTCTCGATAACTCCTGCACCAATACTATCACCCCAAACATTGACAGTTGTTCGGAATCTGTCAAGAAGCCAATCTATTGTGAGAATTAGTCCGACACCTTCTATTGGAAGTCCAACTGCTTTTAATACGATCACCATTGTTACTAATCCTGCTTGAGGAATTCCTGCTGCACCTATTGCAGCAAGAGTAGCGGTAAGAAAAATTATAGTCTGTTCCACAGGACTCATTGAAATTCCATATACCTGTGCAATGAACATTGCTGCTACTGCTTCATAAAGGGCAGTTCCATCCATATTTATCGTCGCACCAAGTGGAAGAACAAAACATGCTGTTCGATTGGAAATGCCATTTTCTATTTCTACGCCTTCCATAGTTAAAGGTAATGTTGCAGAGCTTGAAGCAGTGGAAAATGCGTTGAGTAGAGCTGCTGCTACACCATTGAAATACTTAATAGGATTTCGCTTCCCGATGAGCAAAAGAATTGCAGGTAGCACAATAATCCCATGTATTGCAAGTCCAATTATGATAGTGAAACTATATTTTCCAAGTGCAAAAAGTTCAGGCAGAAAACCTTTAAATCCACCTGCATCACCAATACGATATGCGATTAATCCAAAAATACCAATTGGCGATATAACCATTATCCAGTGGATAAGCTTCATCATAGCATCATTTAGTATAGAAATAACTTCTATTGCTAAACGTCCTCGTTTTCCTAAAACTGAAAGAGTTGCACCAAATAGAAGAGAGAAGATAATTATGGGAAGAATATCCATTCGTACCATTGCATTAAAAATATTTCGCGGAATTAATCCTTCCTTTTTTGATTCCTTATTTCCAACGAGTACCTCTTTAAGTACTGAACCCATACTTTTTTCTTCTTTATCTCTAATTTGTTGAATGTTAGACAAATTTATTTCAACACCGGACCCGGATGACTTAATATCAGGTTCACCTGAGATTAGTTTGCCATTGTCAAAGAGGAAGGGAGTATTAATTCCGTTTTTAGATTTGATATAGAATATATCTTTTACCTCTTGGGGTTCCCAGAATTTTACAGTTATTGAATTTCTCGAAATAGAATCGATAATTCCCTGAGCTCCCTGGTCTAACAGAATAACCATATAACGATTGTCGTAGTTGAGTTTGTCCCATATTCCATTTTTTAAAGTAATTATTCGATTATTATTTCCTCCGATTGTATATGAATACTCCATATGATTTTCACCTGGCGAGATATTTTTTCCCGGTTTGATGATATTAACCAGTGTGATACCAATAAGGACTGAAATTCCTGTTGTTAATAGGTAGTAAAGAATAGTACGTTTTCCAATTGAGCCAAGTTTGCGAATGTCACCGAGTCCTGTAATTCCTACTATCATAGAGAACATAACAAGAGGCACGACAATCATCATCAGGGAGTTTAAAAAAAGTTCACCAAGGATTGAGAACTTAACAGCAAGATTTGGTATCCAACCGCCAACTAAAGTACCACATAAAATGGCTGTAATAATACCTGTCAGAATCCATTTGCGGCTTTGGTTGTCTTTTTTTGCAGATGAGGTGTATGATTGAGTTAAGATTGGTGTATTATTTTGGGTCATTTTTTTAAGTCTCCTTTATTTCTAAAATTCTTTCATTACGGATAATGAAGTGAATGAGTTTTATAATCAATAGATAATTTCTCAGGGGTTGACTATTATAAGGCAATTTTAGCATAATCAGATCAGTTTTAAGCTATATTAAGTCGATAATATGAAAGAATCAATCTGTTTTTAGTATGTAAGTTCCCCCGGAATTTTTTATAAAAATCTATCGGGATTTATTAAGGAATAGTTTTTATTGCATTCTATATCAATATTTCTAATTGCAATCTATATGAAATGTAGAACAGACCCGACTTCTACCCTGATGAAAATCGGGGGTGCAGGCGAGTCTGTTTGCGATGAAATGAAGTGAATCGCATTTATCATTAAATGATACAATAAACAGGAACTGCACAGACAGTCCTGACAGACTCCTCTGGAGGAGTCCGCCTTCGGCGGACAAGTTTTGTGCAATAGATTTATTTTACCTAAATAATTCGATTCCCGATTCCTATACTCGTCAATTAGATTCTACCCTCATCTCAGTTTCCTGGGAAATTTATGTTCTTAGATTTTTTTATTGAAATTGTTCGAAAAAGAGTTCATATTCGGAAGAACTATGAAAAATTGCATTAATTATTGGGTATAAGAGATTTTGAAGTCAAAACGTTCACCAAAATTGACTCTCCTGCTTCTTTTTATTATCAATTGTATATTTTTTCTACATCTATTTTAAAAGAGTTTACAGAGATTTATTGAAAGATGTTGAAAATCCAAAGCATAAAATGAGGAGGTGATACGATGAAATTGGAGCGCAATCAAACTGTATTGGTTATTATTGATGTTCAATCAAAGTTACTTCCAGTTATTTATGATTACCCTGCACTTGTTGAGAATATGAAGAAGATAATTAAGGGTGCTAAAATACTTGGAATCCCGATTATACTTACTGAGCAATATCCCAGAGGATTAGGTTTAACCATAGATGAGATAAAAAAAACAATTAGTGAATATCATCCAATTGAAAAAGTATCCTTCTCCTGCTGTAGAGAGGAAAGTTTTATCACTAGAATCAAGCAGCTAAATCGTAAGCAAATACTTGTTTGTGGAATTGAAGCACATATATGTGTTTATCAGACATGTATGGATTTACTTTCCGAGGGATATGAAGTTCATCTATTAGTTGATGCAATTTCCAGCAGAAAAATGGCTAATAGAAACCTAACAATCGAAAAACTTCATGGCATGGGTGTTCAAATTACAAGTGTGGAAATGGCGCTGTTTGAGATTTTAAAAGATGCGACAAGTGATGAGTTCAAGAAAATATCCAGGATTGTGAAATAAGTTAAAATAATTAATAACTGTCTTTGAGTGCTTACGGGCTTTTGTCAAGGGAATTTCCTTAAAGGCTGATAAAAATGCTACGGTTATGAAGTGGATGACGCATGTAGAGAAGTTGTAGAGAAAGCGGGTTATGGTGAATATTTTGTTCACCGCACAGGGCACTCAATTGGACATGAAGTGCATGGTAATGGTGTAAATATTGATAATCTTGAGACCAAAGATGAGCGTGAACTTATGCCCGGAATATGTTTCTCTATCGAGCCGGGTATTTATCTTCCAGGCGAAATGGCGGTTCGCTCTGAAATAGATGTATTTATAACACAAGATAGTAAAGTGGTCGTTGCCGGTAAAGAGAAGTCAGAATTAATTTTAATGGATGTGTAGTGATTAATAATTGACAATTGACCCCGTACAGTCGCATGCTCCTTATCCCATAGGGATCTCTTCGAGACGGGGCAGGTAATTGAAAATTGACAATTTATAATTAATATGACTTCAGAGAAAATTGGGAAAAACTAAAATATTAGAAATAGGAGAAACCGAAAATGTATGTTTACCTTTATATTATTTTAGGCTATCTACTAATACTTACAGTATTTAATTTTTATCGCAGTAAAAAAATAAGGAGCCAGGAAGATTTCATGGTTGCTGGACGTAGTTTAAGCATGAAAATTATGGTGTTTACACTGATTTGTACCTGGATAGGTTCGGGTACATTTATTGCCGGAGCAGAGTATGCCGCACATGCCGGATGGTCAAGTCTCTGGATGCCCGCAGGTGCCTGGTTTGGAATAGCAGTAATCTACTTTCTGGCAGCTAAAATTAGAACTTTCGGGCAATATACTGTTGGAGATATTCTTGAAGTCCGCTATGGGAAAGTTGCCAGAGTAGTTGGTGCAATTATGATTATTATTGCTTTTACGACTATTGTATCATATCAATTTCGTGCCGGTGGATTAATTTTAAATATTGCGACAGGGGGAGCGCTTTCTGTTGCAACAGGACAGGCAATAGCCGCAACCTTTGTAATTCTTTTCACAGCTTTAGGTGGAATGGTTGCAGTTGCTCACACTGATTTGCCTAATGGAATAATTATTCTTCTTGCATGTTGTATTGCATTGCCACTGGTGATGTTATGCTCTGGCGGAGCCAATGCAGTAGTGCAAAATTTGCCTGCTACTCATACTGCCGTATTTTCTGAGGATTACGGGCAATATCCTGCATTAAAGGCTGGTGGATATTTTTTAGCGACTTTACTATTATTAATGGGTGTACAATCAATGTACCAAAAATTTTACAGCGCCAGGACACCAAAAGAGGCTAAACAAGCAGTTGGGTTATGGATTATCGGGACAATTGTAGTGGAAACGCTGGTTGTAGCGATTGCTATCTATGCTGCATCAGCGCACTGGGTTGAAATAAAGGAGTTCGATGTTGTAGAAAAAGTAAAGCGGGAAGTAATAGAGGGAAAACTCAATCCGGCAATGTCACTTGATAGAGCAAACTCAATGGTTTCCGTAATGCAGGCAAAAGGCGTTTTAAAAACTGATCAGACACCAAATCTCGTTGCTAAAATAAATACTGATTTAGGAACAGTAAATACAAAAGCAGAACTTCTCAATGTGAATGCAGGTTTAGACCCTGCGGCAATTGTTCTTAAAGCTGCTGAAGATATTTCAGTTGGATTTAAATCTTCAAGTGGAAAAATGACATTAATTTCTATTATTGGATTGATAGCAGGTGGTTTACTTTTAGCAGCTGCTTGCGCAGTTGTTTTATCTACCGGGATGAATTACCTGCTTTCACCAACTACAAATGTAATGCGGGATATTTATCAACGATTTATTAGTCCTGATGCACCACAATCTCGAATGGTTGCATTACAGAAAGTTGTTGTAACAATTCTGGGAGTTTTTGCATTTTTACTAATATTTATACCAACTGTTAAAGGCTCAAATATTTCGGTACTTCGATATGCTTATGTTGCGTATACAATGTATGGAGTGACAATTACTCCAGCACTAATTGCTGCTTTAACATGGAGACGGGCTACGAAAGCGGGTGGTGTTGCATCAATAATAGCAGGCGGCTCAGCAGCGTTTATTTTGGAATTTGTCATTCCCAATGTTTTTCCCTCAATAATTAAGGGTGGAGATCCATGGGGAATTCCCGGAATTTATATTTCGTTTATTATATCTGTCGGTTGCTTGACAATTGTTAGTTTATTGACTTCTCCTCCTGAACCAAAGGAGCTGGAAAAATTGTTTCCTACAGAGAAAATTGCATAAGAAAAAAGTAAATTATAGAGGTTCTAAGAGCATAAAGATTACGTTGTTCCGCTTATATTTGTTTTTTCACTATTAAGCAATAGTATATTTTGATTTTTCTCTTTTGTAAAAAAGAAGTATTTTTCGAAAATTCTTCACTAATGGAGGTATAATTGGAAAGGGTAGTAATAGTATCGAATAGATTGCCAACTACCATACAAAAGCGTAAAGGTAAACTTAATTATTATCAGAGCGCAGGTGGTTTAGCGACAGGTTTGAGCACATTTTGTAAATCACCCGATTGTATATGGATTGGTTGGCCCGGTTTTACTTCGGATGTGGAGAGCGATAAGATAGAAATAAAGAAAAATTTATTATCGAAAAATATGCATCCAGTTTTCCTCTCGAAAAGTGACGTTAAAAAATATTATGAAGGTTTCTGTAATGGAACGGTCTGGCCTATTTTTCATTATTTCAATCAGTATGCAGTTTATGATAATGAACTATGGGAGGTTTATAGACGTATTAATAACATTTTTTGTGAAAAAATGCTGGAGATTGTAAAGCCTGATGATGTTATATGGATACATGATTTCCATCTAATGCTGCTTCCTGGAATTTTGAGAGAAAAACTCCCTGATGCAACTATTGGGTTTTTTCTGCATATTCCTTTTCCTTCTTCTGAGATATTCCGCAGATTGCCATGGAGGAATGAGATTCTTAGTGGTATTTTGGGCTCAGACCTTATTGGCTTTCATACTTATGACTATGCCCAACACTTTCTTAACGCAGTTGACCGTCTTTTGGGTATTGAACATTTGTTTAATCAATTGACTATTGATGACAGAATAATAAAAGTTGATTCTTTTCCAATGGGTATTGATTATTATAAATACTCTGACAGTATCGAAAATCCAGCAGTACAAAGAAAAATTAAGAAGTACAGAAAAGGGATTAGTGATAGAAAAATTGTTTTATCGATAAATCGACTCGATTACTCAAAAGGTATTTTGCAGAGTCTTCAGGCTTTCGATATTTTTTTAGAGATTAACCCAAAATATAGAGAAAAAGTTACTCTGGTCTTAGTTATAGTCCCTTCACGTTCAAGAGTGAAATATTACAGGGAACTTAAAAAAAGGATAGATGAATTTGTTGGTCAGATTAATGGTAGATATGGAACAATTGATTGGACACCTATTCTATATTTTTATCGTTCTCTTCTATTTTCGGAGCTATCAGCATTTTATTGTATAGCAGATGTTGCTCTTGTTACTCCTTTTAGAGATGGTATGAACCTCATAGCAAAAGAATATATTGCAAGTAAAAAGGATAAAATTGGGGTTTTAATTCTAAGTGAGACTGCCGGCGCCTCACTGGAATTAGGAGATGCCTTAATCATTAATCCTAATAGTATTGATGAAATTGCTGATGCGCTTAAGGTGGCAGTAAACATGCCTAAAGAAGAGCAGGTTAAACGCAATACTTTTATGCAAAATAGATTGATGCGCAACGATGTCAAACGGTGGAGACAAGATTTTATGGATAGCCTTCACAAGACCAAAAGACTTCAAAGTGAACATTTGGCAAAAAGAATTAGTACTTCGACAATAGAAGAATTGGTAGCAAAATACTCGTCAAGTGAGAACAGATTGATTTTTTTAGATTATGATGGAACGCTTGTCCCGTTTACTGACTTACCTGAAAAAGCAAAACCAGATGCCGAACTTTTGAAAATAGTCCGTGAGTTAGCTGACTATTCAGTGACTGAATTAGTAATTATTAGCGGTAGAGATAAGCATACGCTACAAAAGTGGTTTGACGAAATAAATGTAAATTTGGTAGCTGAACATGGAGCGATGTTACGTAATAAGAGTAACAAATGGGAGATGATTGCACCTTTGCCTCAGGAATGGAAAAAAGAGATACTTCCAATTATGGAATTTTATGTAGATAGGACTCCTGGCTCGTTTATTGAAGAAAAGGAATTTTCCATTGTATGGCATTATCGAAAAACGAGTTCTAAGGTTGGAGAAGTGAGAGCCCGAGAACTTGTTGAAACGATCAACTACCTTATTGCAAATATGAATCTTCAACTTCTGGAAGGAAATAAAGTTGTTGAAGTGAAAAATTCCGAAATAAGTAAGGGCAGAGCAGCTCTTCACTGGATTGGAAAAAATAAGGCTGATTTTATTTTAGCGATTGGAGATGACTGGACAGATGAAGATATTTTCAGTGTACTTCCTGATTGGGCTTATTCAATTAAGGTAGGACATGGTTCATCTGCAGCTAAATTTAGAATAAAGTCACCAACGGAAGTAAGACAGTTATTGAAAGCAATTTGGAGAGGGATAAGAAGAGGGATAAGAAATGATTCATTTAAATGATTACCGTAAGATTGTAGGGGATAAGATCATTAGTGAAATTTATAAAAAAGCGAGGGGACTTTATGGCAAGAGTATAATTCATCTTAATTCAACATATATGGGCGGTGGTGTTGCTGAAATTTTGAATAGCCTTGTTCCGCTGTTTAATGATATAGGAATTGACGCTGGATGGAGAGTAATTCACGGTAATCCCGACCTCTTTAATATCACAAAGAAATTCCACAACGCTCTGCAGGGCGATAAAATCAATCTGAGTGAAATGAAAAAGAATCTTTATATTCAAACCAGTGAAGATTTCTCGGTCTATACACATCTGGATCATGATTGTGTTATTATACATGATCCACAGCCCCTTCCTCTAATTAAATTTTATAAAAAAAGACAGCCCTGGGTATGGCGCTGCCATGTTGATATTTCAAATCCAAATGAACAACTATGGGAATTTTTAAAAGAGTTCATTTTAAAATATGATGTTGCAATTTTTTCAAGCGAGGAATATAAAAAAGATGATATTTTTCTGGAACAGAGGATAATTTATCCTGTTATTGATCCACTATCCTCCAAAAACATGGAACTGAGTGAAAAAGTAATATCTAAATATCTTAATAAATTCGGTGTTCCAATGGATAAGCCACTTCTAACACAAATATCAAGATTTGACAAGTGGAAAGACCCTGAGGGCGTATTGGAAGTTTTTAAGTTGGTGAAAAGTAAGGTTGACTGTCGACTTGTTCTTTGTGGTAGTATGGCAACTGATGATCCGGAAGGATTAAAAATATTCGAAAGAGTGAAAAGAAAAGCAAATAATTTGATAACGAAGGGAGATGTTATTCTGATAACTTCTGAAAATAATATTCTTGTAAATGCACTGCAACGGCGATCAGATGTGATAATTCAGAAGTCAATAAGGGAAGGATTTGGTCTTGTTATTTCTGAAGCGCTCTGGAAAGAAAAACCCGTTGTGGCATCGAATGTTGGTGGCATACCTTTGCAAATAATTGATAGTGTAAATGGGTTTTTGGTTGAACCTCATGATAATGAAGGATTTGCAGATAGAATTGTTGAGATTATGATACATCCCAATTTAGGGAAGGAACTTGGTAAAGAGGCTAAAGAAGTTGTCAGGAAAAAATTTCTTGTAACAAGACTTTTATCTGATTACCTCGACTTAATGAAAGACATATTTGTCTTCTAAAATGACCTTAGCAACCTTCTGCACAAAATATGATGCATAAATCGAAAAGCATTAGTCTTTCTCAGTATATTTCAGAGTCAAGTATAAAGTTTTAGTTATACATTGTGCTGGATGTTTGCTGTTTATATTCAGGGGAAAATTTGAGAAGATAGAAAATTTAATGGACAAAGAGTTATTTATACTATCCGTTGAAATTGAACACATTTAAAAAATGAAAGGAATTATTGATGAGTGAAAACATGGTTGACCGATTTTTTCGTTATGTGAAAATTGACACACAATCTCAGGAAGATGTTGAAGATCGTTACCCAAGTACCGAGAAGCAAAAAGATTTACTTCGACTTTTAGTAGATGAACTCAAGGAGCTTGGTTTGAAAGATGCTGAGATTGATAAGTATGGTTATGTAATGGCAACTCTTGAGGGAAATCTATCTGAAGAAGAAAATGAAAAAGTACCTGTGGTTGGATTAATTTCTCATGTTGATACTTCTCCTGAAGTTTGTGGGGAAAACGTCGCTCCAATAGTACATGAAAAATATGACGGGGGTGATATTGTATTGCCTAAAGACAAATCTCAAGTAATACGTTTTGATGAAAATCCTGCCATGAAAGAGCATATTGGTGACGATATTATCACTTCGGATGGCACAACGCTTCTTGGAGCTGACGACAAAGCCGGTATTGCTGAAATTATGACCGCTCTCGAGTATTTAAAAGATCATCCGGAAATTAAACACGGTACACTTCGTATTGGATTTACACCCGATGAAGAGGTGGGAAATGGAACCAAATATTTTGACGTGAAGAAATTTAATGCCGATTATGCTTATACCGTTGACGGTGAAACAGTGGGCGAAATTGAAAACGAAACTTTTAATGCGGCTTTAGCTACTTTTACCGTTCACGGTGTAAATGTTCATCCCGGATATGCTAAAGGCAAATTAGTAAATGCTATACGTATTATGTCGGAAGTTATTACAAATCTTAATGAAGACCCTGCACCTGAAAACACAGAAAAGCGTGAAGGCTATCTGCATCCGTATGTTATTGAGGGAGGAGTGGAGAAGGCAACATTAAAAGTTTTACTTAGAGATTTTGATAAAAAAGGCATGAAAGTAAAATCTGCTCGCTTGAATGAGATTCGGGATAAAATCGCAGCAAAATATCCAAAAGCAAAGGTTGATCTTAAGATTAAAGAACAATATGAGAATATGCACGTAAAGATTGAAGAAGACCCCAAAGTTGTTGATTACGCTATGGAAGCAGTGAAGCGTGCAGAAATGACACCAAAACTTCAAATCATTCGAGGTGGTACCGATGGTGCTCGTTTATGTTTTGAAGGATTACTCACTCCAAATATTTTTACAGGTGGACATAATTTCCACAGCAAACTTGAGTGGATTTCAATTCAGGGTATGGAAAAAGCCGTGGATACTTTGGTGAATTTGGTGGAGATCTGGGTGGAGAAAAGTGCCTAAAAGATGTATATACGAAATAATGAGGATATGAACGAAAAATGGGCAGACATCGCTTCGCTCGTCTTTCTATCGGGACGGCGGGCTTTAAAAAAGAGGATATAATGAGCAATCAAAAAGTAAGTTTCAAAACTGAAAGAGAACTTCAAGAAGCAATCTTACAGGAAAAGGTAAGAGGAACTCCCGATATAGAAATTGGGCAAAGATATGGGGTTACATTTAGGTATATTGAAAAGCTTATTACCAAGTCACAAGGAGTCAACATCAGTTCCTTAAAGGTTTCCAAAAAAGTAAAAACGTTTTACCCCAAAGACTTTAAAGAAGAACGAACTACAGTCTGGAGTTTTAAGCAAAGAGGGAATTGGGCTACGCATACTGGAGAATACAGAGGAAATTGGTCCCCTTATATTCCAAGAAATGTTATTCTTAGATATTCAAAGCCTGGCGAATTAGTTTTAGATTATTTCTGTGGTGCCGGAACTACTGCCGTAGAATGTAAACTTTTAGGAAGAAGGTAATTTTTTATGGGAGCAGAAAAACTTACTTGGAAAGATGTTGTAAGAGATGCTTTGTTGAAATTAGGTGGGCAAGGTCATCTATCTGAGATTGATAAAATCGTAGAAGGTCATCCCAAAACTAAGACAAATCCTACATGGCAAGATACTATCAGGAGAGTCGTGAGGCAATATAAAATTTTTGAGCCAGTGCTACCGGAAAGAAGCGGCATTTATAAAGTTATAAAAGAAATTCCAGTAAAGCCAGAGGCACAAAGTCTTACTGAAGAACCAGAAATTGATCATGGAATTGCTCAAGGAATGTTAGTTACGCTCGGGACAATTTACGGATATGAAACTTATGCACCTCCGCACGACCAAACCATCAGAATCTTCCAAGGTAAACCGTTAAGGAATTTTGTTACAGTATCAGACTGCACTGGTATTTTCAAAGGTCCTAACTTAAGAAAAATAAGAGAGATAGATACTTTATGGTTTGATGAAGATGATTATGGATTGTTTCCAGTGTACGCTTTTGAAGTAGAGGAAACAACAAAAGTAAAATCTGGTTTAGATAGGCTGTTAAAAATACCACGAAGGTTTCCTGCTCGATTTTTTGTTATTGGTCCAAGCACAAAGGAAAAAGATTTATTTGAGCGATATATTAATCAAACGCCATTTAGAAATTTTAGGGAAAGGTTTCTGTTTAAACTTTACAAGGAGTTAGAGGAGTTATATAACGTTGCCTTGATACATAGTAACCGACGAAAACAATTTAGAATTATTGAAAGGAGGAGGTAGAAATTATGATCAAAATAATAATTGATTCCCAATATTACCGTAATCAATTTGATGATTGGCTTGCAGGTGGAATAGTTGAAGATAAAGGAAAAACCTATTACTGGTCTGCACAGGATAGCAATTACGGTTTTGGTTGGGAAATTGAGCCGGTTACTGAGGAGAATTGGAGAGACATCAGTAAAGCCGACTTTAGCAAAATTATAAAGTTTATAAAAAGATGTCTTTGCGAACACAAGTCAGAATTCAGATTTTGAGTTCCTCTATCAAAAAAAGTCTCATTTACCTCCTGAATATATTTCGGAATTTCACAAATACTGGGAAGAAAATCACGAGAGGATTTTGGCTCCACGAATCAACCCAAACGGAGAGTGCTTAGCAATTGCTGAAGTGTTAGAAGGCATCTACAAGAATAACACCATTAAGGTTCAGTTGGATACCCTTGATTTGAGCAAAGAGGAGATTGCCAATGTGCGGTTTTTTACCGCAATTCAGGATTTTAATATTGATGTTCAGGCAAAAAGTAATCCATTTGAATTTTACAAGCGGAATCCTGAATGTTTCACCCCTAAAAGGATTCTTGAAAATAATCTGTTAGTAGATACTTTCTTGAACTTCTTGGAGGCCAGTTCTCAACGGGATAAAAGAAAGCCATGGATGCTGGAATCTGCTAAATTGCTTTTACAAAACTATGTAGGTTCTGCATTTAACATTAATAATGTTCATAATGGGAATGTTTTGGAAATAAAAAGATCTTTAGTTGAACCACAGAAATATGGTTTCTCTAATAAAAAGGCTGACATGTTTCTCAGAGATATGGCAGATTTAGATGTATGGAAATATAAATTCAATATAGATAAAATAAATGTTATGAGCGACAAGAATACTATGAGAGTTGCTCTTAGAACAGGAATATTACAATTTAGGATACCATTACTGGCAAGTTATTTAGATGTCTATTGTTATCAATATGAACTGGCGGATAGATATAACCAGATGGCTTGGCGAGAAGTATGGAATGTTTGGGATACAATTGAGGATAATCATAGGCCGCCCATCCCAGCTTCAATTGATTAATCGGAATAAACCACTACCTCTGGTAGTGGTATCATAAAAGGTTTTACCGTTATATTAATTAAATTGCGCCTCCCTGAAAGGTACCCAAAATTCAAGGAGGTGCAAAATGAGTAAGCGCTTTAAGAAGTTATCACACACGCTATATGAATGCAAGTATCATATTGTGTTTTGTCCGAAATATCGTTTTAGGATATTTGAAGGTGACATAGCAGAATACACGAAGCAACAAATATATAAGCTTTGTGGACAAAAAGATTTAATAGAGGTATTTGAATTAAATGTTAGGAATGATCATATCCACCAGGTACTTTCAATACCTCCTAAGTATAGTGTTTCTGCGCTAATGGGTTATTTGAAAGGCAACCTATCGACACGTTTGTTTCACAGATATGCTCACATAGGGAAGAAGTATTGGGGACGTCATCTGTGGTCACGAGGTTATTGTGTAAGCACAGTTGGATTGGATGAATAAAAGATTCGCAAGTATGTTCGCTGGCAAGAGGAGAATGAAAAACAGATTGAAAGCCAGCAGATAAGAATATTCGAGTAAACTTAAGAATAGGGTACCTTTCAGGACAATTTACAAGCCACCGCCTCTGGCGGTGGTAGTTGACTCATCATCTGTTAGATTTTGTCTGGAAGCCTCTTTGATAAGATTAAAGGTTTTTGCCTTAATTTCATTGCTGTCTGGTGGAGATGGGATTGAACCGCGAATTCCATAGAATTGTACCTTTATATTTTCAGAGTTTGCGCTTCTCATAGAGTTGCCTCCATGATGTGATTTTTAGTATGGGTAGTATGGTTTATCAATTTAATATTTATTTTAAGCAATTTTTTTCAATATCGAATTTTATTTTGGAAAAATCAATATCTAATTCGCACTTCACATTGTTCAATTAACTATATAAGGCTCATAATAATTGGAATTTGTGACGAAGCTAACACCTTACACTGATTTAGTTTAACCTTCCGATGGCTCTCAGCCTCCGAAAGGTTATAAAACTGGTAAATAGGAAGTGAACTTTTATCTTTTTAAAGTGTAAAACGATAGTACGTATAATATTTTGGATTTTTGCCAGTTTTATTTTGTTTGAGAATCTAATAGGCTTTATGTAAATTAAGGCGTGATTTTTAGGTTTGACAAAATAGTATTAAAAGTGGAGGAGTAATAATATGAAACGAATGTTTTTTGTAACGTTTTTGGCAATTTTTCTTATTTTCAGCTGCTCTAAGGAAGTTGTAGAAGAGGAACCTGTTACAGAGGAGAAAATACAGGTTAGTCCTCCTGAAGAGGAAATAACTGAACTTCCTCCTGTTGAAGCTGAGGTTGTTGAACCATTACCGGTTGAAGAACCTGTAGTGGAGACTGAAGAGACACTTCAGGAAGTTCCCGAGGCTGTCGAAAAAGTGGCTATTGAAGAAGAGGAACCTGTAGTGGATACTCTTAAACAAGTAGAAGGGCAATTAGAAGAAGTACTTGAACTGGTTGCTGAAGGTGATAGTATTGATGTATTCTATATGGTAAAACCCAACGATTGGCTCTCAAAAATTGCGATTAGTGAGTATGGATCAGTAAATATGTGGAAAGCAATATATAGATGGAATCGTAAAAAGATAGGGGACAATCCAAATCTGATATATCCATTTCATGAATTCCTTCTGAAAAAACCTAAAGAAATTGCAAACCCTATCGAATACGATTTCTATGAATATACGGTAAAGCGGAATGAATCTTTATGGTTTATCGCTGGTAAAGAATATGGTAACAACTATGCCTGGATAGTGATACTAAGGGATAATGCAGATGTTTTAGGGGCAAATCTCGAGAAAATACCGGCAGGTACAGTTTTAAAACTCAGAACAAAATTGTTCTAAACTGTATTTGAAATTGATTAATTTATAAATCGGGGTAATATAATATGCCCCGATTTTTTTATATTCCTAATAAATAGCAGTTATTTTTAAGTTAAAATTTGTTATCATTCTGGTGATAATTTTTAAATTAAACTTTTGCATAATCATGTTTAGTTTGGAGATAGTATGGAAAATGTTCAGGTAATCAAGACTCTCGACTGGCTGATAATAGCTATGTACTTTGTTTTTGTTGCGGGAATTGCTGTTTATTTTTACAAAAGAGCAGGAAAAAGTAGAGCTGAATTCTTTCTTTCCGGCAGGAATTTACCCTGGTGGATTGCTGGCACTTCTATGGTTGCAACTACTTTTGCGGCAGATACGCCATTGGCAATCACTGAATTAGTAGCAAAGAACGGTATTGCCGGTAACTGGATATGGTGGAATATGCTATTTGGGGGAATGCTTACAGTTTTTTTCTTTTCGAGGCTTTGGCGTCGGGCTGGAATAATGACAGATGTAGAATTTGCGGAAATTCGCTATTCAGGCAAGCCTGCTGCTTTTTTAAGAGGCTTTCGTGCCATCTATCTTGGGTTATTCATGAATGTAATTATCATGGGCTGGGTTAATCTCGCGATGGTAAAGATTTTAAGTGTGATGTTTCCTGATATAACATTTTTAGGATTGAAAAGTATTTCTTTTTTAGGATTTCAATTTAGTGCTCATCTTCTTTGGGTTGGCGTAATTTTACTGATTGTAGCAGTCTGTTCTTCTCTTTCTGGTTTATGGGGAGTTGCTGTGACTGATACTTTTCAGTTTGTTATGGCTATGGCTGGAACTATTATATTGGCAGTGATTGCTTTAAACCTTCCATCTGTAGGTGGTATATCGGGATTAAAGGAGAAATTACCTGAGTGGGTTTTTAAATTTACTCCTTCAGTAGGTAGTAATACAAGAACATCAGTCGGTGGAGCTTTATCTATGACAGTAGCGGCATTTATTGCTTACATTGGAATTCAATGGTGGGCTTCATGGTATCCGGGTGCCGAACCAGGTGGAGGCGGTTATATTGCACAGAGAATGATGTCAGCAAAAAATGAAAAGCATTCATTATTTGCCACTCTTTGGTTTACAATTGCACACTATGCTATTCGTCCATGGCCCTGGATTATAGTTGCATTAGTATCTCTTGTTATTTTTCCTGACCTTGATTTTACGCATAAAGGTAATGGCTATGTGATGATTATGCGTGATTATCTTCCTACTGGATTATTGGGATTACTTCTGGCTGCTTTCTTTGCTGCATATATGTCAACAATTACCACCCAACTTAATTGGGGTACTTCATACATTGTTAACGATTTTTATCGAAGATTCTATCGTCCAAAAGGAAATGAAAAATACTATGTTCGGGTCTCCAGAATAACAACAATTTTGATTATGTTTGTTTCACTTATCGCAACATCTAAAATGGATAGGATTAGTGATGCCTGGATATTTATTCTTGAATGCAGCGCTGGAATTGGACTTGTACTTATTTTTCGCTGGTTCTGGTGGAGAATCAATGCCTGGTCAGAGATATCCGCTATGGTTGCACCATTTTTAATTTATCCATTTATTAAGCGTTATGTAGAATTTCCATACACTTTATTTTATATTGTAGGGTGGTCAACTATTGTATGGTTGACGGTTACTTTTTTAACACCTCCAACTAGTGAAAAGGTACTATTTTCATTTTATAGACGGGTACATCCTGGAGGCAAATTATGGGAGCCTGTTTCAGAAAAACTGCCTGATGTGGAAAGTGACAGTGGCTATTTACAGCTTTTCATTGACTGGATTGCAGGATGTATGCTGGTGATATTTGCTCTTTTCGGATTTGGTAAAATTATTTTCGGTGAGTATATAACCGGAATACTATATTTAGCAGTTGCAGCTTTATCTGTAGGGGTTATCTATTTCCATCTATCGAAAGTTGGATGGGAAAAGGTAAGTGATTAAAAGCTCAAATTATATGGGGACTTTAAAAAGAGAGTTAAAGATGAGCCATGTTGTTGCCCTCATTCTGGGGTCGGTTATTGGCTCAGGTGTTTTTATTAATTTGCCTATTGTTGCGCGTGAAACTGGTAGCCCATGGCTTGCGGTTATGACATGGTTTATTGGAGGTCTTATTTGGTTGCCCCAATTATTCATATTAGCTGAGATGGCAACCACTTATCTGGAATAAGGATTTGGTTATCTTTATTTGAAAAAGGCTGGTAGCCCCGCACTTGGATTTCTTTATGTATGGACTGTTTTTTAAACCTTTTGCACATGTACATCCAAGATATAATACCCCGGATTACTCAATTCTTTTTCAATCTGGGTTGGCAATTTCCATAATCTTTTAACTGCCAATACGGGGGAGAGGTAATAATGAGATGTACAGATTCATCATGGATATCTGACATATTTCTCGAATTGCCAATAAGTATTCGATGTAAGGTTTTCATATTCTTACCTTGAAAATATGAAATATTTAAAGCTACCATTTTATTTTATGATCCCACCATAAAAAATATTTTTACAGGATAAAAATTTAGGAAAGTTCGTATAGCACATACCTTTTATGCTGTGCCATCGGAAGTTGCTTATTCATCGCTGCAGAATCTCTATTATCTTTTCAATGACCTCCTTAAGTTTTTTATGCTTTAAACTGCCAACTCGATATAAAACAATATGGCTGTCTGCTGTAAATATACGATTGTGCCTCACATTACTTTGTTGTTTAAGAGTTCCTGCTATAAAATCATCGTCATTAATTGTAATTGCGTATCTATCTCTGATCAATCGACTGGTTATCTGACATAGAATCAAATCATTCCCCTCTAAGTCTGCGACAGCCAATGCAGGTCGTCTTTTTGCTTGCGTCAAGTCAGAAAAAGGAAAAGGAACAACGACAACATCACCCCTTATAAATTTTGCCATGCCTCCTCCTCAGGCTTTAGCCAATCTTTCTTAAGAGTCGACTCGCTTGCAATCGCAAGATCAATCCTTTCCTTGGTAATCTTTATCCTGAGAAAGTGGACAAAATCCAGTATCTCATCAAGAAATGGTTCCGGTACATCCTCAATTTCGCTTAAAAGTAACTCCTTTTTACTCATAATTTTACCTCCCACTTAAATATATCACCTTATTCATTTATAAGCAATTTCCGATAACATAATGAGTTTATCCGAAGTCCAGCCGTTATTTAGTCTGAGTGCCGAAGTTACAGAGTCAGGTACGCTCTCTTAGACGATGTATAACTTTAATCACTTTTCTCCTGCCAATAGACAGTTTCATAATTTCCAATATTCCAGAGTTCAAAAGGACGAGCGGGTTTGGCATAAGGTTTCTTTTTATTCATACCTCTGTTCCTCTTTTTATTATATTAATATAATCTGAAAACATATATTTTTTGTATCTCTTCTTGCCTGAAATTTCTTTGATAATTTCAATATTCTCAAACCTTTTTAGTAACTGGTTGAATGTTTCTCTGCTCACACTCAATCTTCCTGTCAAATCCTGCGAAGAAATAATAGGCTTATCAAATAGTAAATCCAGAAATTCCACAGCGTATATATTGGATATTCTTCTATGAGTACACTTAAAAAAGGTATAATTCTACAGAAAGAAACCGTTGAAACGGTTGGATTGTTTGGGCTGTGTTTTATTATCCCCCAACTTAAGTTGAGGGTTAATAGTAAGTTACGTAGGTATAGAACTGTTTTTCTCATCTCAAAGAGATCCCGTTGGGATAGAGATGCCGTTGGCAAACAGTTTCCATAATCATCAGATGGATTCAACTTCTGATGATTTTTTTAGTGGACTCTTCTATTAAAAAGATTTTTTAGTAGCTTATCTTTAAGGGTAATAATTTCCTTCGCAGTCTCTGCTGATTCTTCAGAAACTTCTATAACTCCTTGAAGAAAGAATTTTAGCCATCCTTCCCAGTCTCCTCTTAGCCTCACCCTCATCAAATAGTCGTAATATTCAATTCTGTGTTTTTTAAGATAAAAACTTAAATAAAGCAAGGGTCGTGAGAGTATATTTCTCCAGAATAGATAAAATGTAATGAGCAATCTGCCAATTCTCCCATTTCCATCAAGGAATGTGTGTATTGTTTCAAACTGTGCATGCATAAGAGCAATTTTTACAAGTGGTGGGAATTCATCTTCTTTATGCATAAATTTTTCTAAATCTGACATCATTTGAGACAAAATATCAGGTGGGGGAGGGATAAAATGTAGCTTCATTTAGAGTCGCTCCTGTATGTCCAATCCAATTCTTTGTTATTCTAAATTCCCCCGGTGTTTTATGTGTACCCCTCGTCCCTGTAATGAGAATCTTATGTATTCCCTTTATAAGTCTGTTTGATATTGGTAATTCTTTCAGCCTCTTAATGCCGTAATCCAGTGCGTTGACATAATTTACAACCTCTTTTATCTCAATGCCGCCATTTCATATAGAATTTGAATAACTGCATCTCATTTATTTTTTAACAAAGACGAATATCATGTCCATTGAATTTGCCATAGAATTGGATTACGCAAAGAATAGCCCTTTAATTTTAAAGTGTTTTTACATTGTATCAATTCTTTGCTTTTAACCATAATAAATCTATTATTTCCATTTTAAATGTAGCAGGATATTTTAGAATTACAAAATGATTTTAAAAGAAAATCTGGCACCAGTTATTCTGATGCGGTAGGAACTTATATTTAATCGTATAAGGATAATAAAAAATCCACTGCAAAAGAGCAGCGGACTTATATTATTTAGATTAAAATCTAAGGTTAGACCGAAACGTAAGTATCTAATTCTTCTGCAATTCTCTTTATAATATTCGTTCTGATACGGTGCGGCATGAAAGCACTTTTGAATCCTCCGATAATGATTTCTTTGAAGTCCGGAATGCCGAAATTATAATATTTATGTGCTAGCATATACTCTTTGGTCAGGTTTGTATTGGAAATCAGGCGATTATCTGTGTTTAGTGTTACGCGCAATCCATAATCATAGTAGAACTTAAATGGGTGTGATTCGTAATTTTTAACACTTCTGGTGTGTACATTACTGGTCAGGCAAATTTCGAGAGCAATCCTGTGATCGTTAATATAGTTGAGAAGGTCGCCATCTTCTTTTAACCGAACTCCGTGTCCGATACGGTGAGCGCCGCAGTAATGAACTGCCTGGTGAATAGATTCAGGGCCATAATCTTCACCAGCGTGGAGTGTTGTATTAATATTGTTATTGAGAATAAGATAGAATGCTTCTTTATGCTTTTTTGCAGGAAAATTTTCCTCAACACCTGCCAGATCAAATCCGACTACACCATGATTCTTATAGGCAATAGTGAGTTCGGCAAGTTTATATGATATTTCTGGAGAGATATTTCTCATGCCGCAAATTATAACGCCGGTTTTAATCTTGAAATCTTCTTCCGCTTGTTTTAAGCCTTTTAAAACCGCATCTACAGTTTCCATGGGTGTTAAGCCGCGTTCGGTATGTAATATTGGAGAATAGCGGACTTCGATATAAAGTGTATTCTCTTTTTTTGCATCTTCTGCCAATTCGTAAGCGGCACGTGTTAGAGCTTCAGGAGTTTGGAGAACAGAGAGTGGGATTTTAAACATATCGATGTATTCACTGAGTGTGACTTTTTTGTCGCCAACTGAAACCATTTTTCTTAGTGTGTCTTTATCTCGTGTGGGAAGTGTTATTTTATCTTTTTCTGCTAAATCAAGAATTGTATCAAGTCTGAGTGAACCGTCTAAGTGGCAGTGAAGTTCAGTTTTTGGTAAGGAACGAATAAATTCTTCTGTTATTTTAATATTTTTATTCATAAGCAATTAATACTCTATAAATTTCCCTTTTTCCAGCTGACTTAAAAATATTCCAAGTCGCTCATAAGCGGGTTGAATTTGTTCTCCCAGTTCTTTTTCTATTTCTTCTGCTATTTCGGCGGCATTTTTAAAGCCGTCAATTTTATTCCAAACGGCGCTTCCTATATTATCAAGATTAATTTTGTAAAACGGATGTTTCATACGTGGGATGAGATGCTTTACTAAAAATGGATTTTTGTATTTCGGTTTTAAAATAACTACCATGCCATTTTCCGTTGTTTCAGATTTAACTAGAGGACGAGGTATCACATTATACATATTCAAACCTGATTCCTCGCCCTTTCGTTTTTTTGTCATAAATCTGTTTTACTTTTCTTTTGATTGTGCTTTGATCAATTCTTTATATGGATATTTAATGAGAACGTATCCAAGGATTAAAAAGACAACTGCTCCAAGCCACCAGAATCCCTGGAAATCAGCAGGTAATCCAACTAACTGGCTGAGATGTACATTGCCCACAACAAGTCCTGCTAGTATAATACCAACTAAAGCTTCACCAGCTACAAGTCCAGAAGCAATGAGCAGTCCGGTATTATCAATAATATCTTTGTCTTTCTGGTCTTTGATACGTTTTTTAGCAACTTGATCAGTAATATATTTGATCAGACCACCAACAAAAATTGCAAAAGTAGTGCTAAATGGTAAATACATACCGACAGCGATAAGCATAGGGGAAGGAGAGCCAATAAGAATTAATGCGATTGCAAAAAACATTCCTGCTATTACAAGTGGCCATGCCATTTCACCACCAACAATTCCTTTACTCATCATTGCCATTAATCCAGCTTGAGGGGCAGGAAGGATGTCACTGCCGATACCATTTGCCTTATGAAGAAGCATGATCGGTATAACAAGTACAAAAGCAGCAGCAATAACTCCAACTATCTCTCCAACTTGCATTTTCCACGGGGTACCGCCTATAATGTGTCCTACTTTCAAATCCTGCATCATATCACCAGCAACACCAGCAACGCAACATACGACGGATGCAACGCCAAGAACGGCTGCTACACCCGGATTACCTTTCATTCCAACTAAAACCATGAGAAGTGCTGCGATTAGAAGAGTAGAAAGAGTTAATCCCGAGATAGGGTTAGAAGAGCTTCCAATAATGCCTACAAGATATCCTGCAACTGCGGCAAATGTAAAACCAGCAATACCCATGACAATAGCTGAGAGAATTGCAGAACCCCATTGTGCAGTAAAAGAATGGTAGAGAAATATCATACAAATTATTATTACACCGATTGAAATCAGAACTATTCCGAATGGAGCATCTTTATCCGTTCTTGCTATTTTATTTGGGCCTGCTCCTTTTGAAGCTCTGACATCAGCAATACCTCTTGCAATACCTCCGATTAGGCTCTTTCTCATGCTGAAAAGAGTGTAGAATGCTCCAACTAACATTCCACCTACAGCAATTGGCTTAACTGTAGAACTGTAGGCAGATTTTGCTACTTCTATCCAGTTTCCATCACCGATAGTAAATGGAAGAAGATTATTATACATTAAGAAAAGAACGATAGGCATTAAAAATATCCACCCAAGGACACCACCTGAAAAGGTGATAGCTGAGAGTTTGAAGCCGATTATATAGCCAACACCTAAAAATGCTGGAGACGCCGCAGGAGATTGAACTAAAATGCCACCTTTTTGTTTAAATTCAGCAGCTTTACCACCTGCTGTGATAACCTGAGAATTAGTATTTAATAAATTAATTTTTGATAGACCGAACTGTAAAAAACCCTTAACAGAATCCTTGATAATTAAAATACCGTTGGGGTTTTTAAATAATTCAATGAATGCGGCAAGACCCAAAGAGCTAAAAACGAATTTGGCGCCAGATTGACTGCCTTGTCCTGCTTTTACTATTTCAGCACAAGCACGACTTTCAGGATAAGGTAAAGTTGCGTCTTCTACCATTGTTTTTCTCAAAATAATGACAAGTAGAACTCCAAGAATTCCGCCAACAAGCATTAATAAAGTACTCGTCGTATATTTGAATTCGGACCAAACACCGGTCATAACAAATGCTGGTATAGTGAAAATCGCTCCGGCTGCTAATGCTTCACCTACAGAACCGGTAGTTCGGGCAATATTCTCTTCAAGAATTGTGCCTTTGAATAGACGTAAAACAGCCATTGCAATTACAGCAGCCGGGAAAGTTGCTGCCACTGTCATACCTGCTTTCAATCCCAGATATGCATTTGCAGCTCCAAGAATAACTGCAAGGATGACACCTAAGAAAAGCGCTTTGAAAGTAAGCTCTTTCATACTAGTTTCAGCGGGGACAAAGGGTTTAAATTTCTTGTCAGCCAATTGAACCTCCTATTTTTACTTGATTAACAATTATCAACATCATCGAAATTTTGTAAAACTAAATAAAGAAGCCCTAATAGTCAAGAAAATAGAAAGTAATTTTATAGATTTGTATTAATAAAGAATAATTCTTGCATTTAATCATCTAAAAGGAATAAAATTGTATGCTTTTTTTAGCCCTTGTAGTTCAATAGGATAGAATGGAGGATTCCTAATCCTTTGATCTGGGTTCGATTCCCGGCAAGGGTACGATTAATAATAGAAGGAGTATTTAATGCTGAAACCTAAAAGAAAGATTACGAGAAAAGAAATTAAAAAAGACCCCTTGCTTGAGAAAATTTCTCAAGCTGAAACAATTATTCGTCAGAAGCCTAAACAAATAAGTTATATAACCATTGGGCTGGTTGTGATTATTGTTTTGTCATTTGTTATGATTCGCTCTAAGAAAACAGCAAACCGTAAAGCTGCAGGAGAATTGGGAATAGCGGAATTTTCTGTCCAGGCAGGTGATTACGATGATGCTATTCTGCGATTGGAGAAACTGGTTGATACTTATACTGGTACAAAAAGTGCTGGAATGGCTGAAATGCTTCTTGCTCAAACATATTTAACTAAATCAAATTATGAAAATGCTGAAAAATGTTTTCAAAAATATATAGATGATTTTGCGCATGATAATATGACTCTTGCTTCGGCTTATAATGGTTTAGGGATTTGTTATGAGCACAAGGATGATCATAAAGAAGCAGCTGAACATTTTGAAAAAGGAGCCAAATTGGCACCTTTTAAGTTTCAAAAACATGAGTGTTTGATTAATGCCGTTCGAAACCTGATAGAAATTAGACAACTTGAAAAGGCAGAAATTCTGTTGAATGAAGTTCTAAATAATGAGCCTGACTATAAATACAAAAATGTAGCAGAAACATTATCGGCTGAAATAGAGGTTTTAAAAGGATAAATAGTTTGCAATAATTAATTAATGTTCTTAAATTTAAAGTTGAAAGTGGGTTGACAGACCCACTTTTTTAGTATTGAAAAAAGGGAAGTATGGTATCTGAGAAAGACAGAGCAAAAGAAATTGTAGAGAATATTGTAAAAGAGTTTGGTTGTTATCTATTGGATTTTTCTCTTAATCAATATGGAAGTCGAACTTTTATAAAAGTGGTTGCGGAATCAGATGCGGAGATAACTATTCAGCAAATTACAGAGATCACAAAAAATATTAAGAGGAATGAAAAATTTGATAATCTTTTTCCATCCGGTTTCCAATTGGAAGTGACTTCTGCAGGAGTGAATTTCTGTTTGAAAGATGGGCGTGATTTTGTAAGAAATAAAGGTCGTAAGCTGAAGATATTTTATAATAATCCTGACATAGAATCTCCAGTTGTGGGGAAACTTTTGGATGTAACAAAAAGTAGTTTATCTATATCTGTATCAGGCGATCTTAGGAAGATTGATTTAGATGATATTAAATATGGAAAAGTTATTTTAGAATGGTAAAGAAATTTGAGGAGAACTTAAATTGATAAATCGTGAGATTATTGAAGCATTTTCACAAATCGCTCGTGAAAAGAATGTTGACAGGAGCGAGCTAGGTGAAATTATTGAGAAAGTTTTTACTACACTTATAGAGAAAAAATATGGGGATACCTCGAATTTTGACGTAATTGTCAATATGGATAAGGGCGAGATTGAGATATATTATCAAAAAACCATAGTAGAAAAAGTTACTGAACCTTTACATGAAATAAGTCTTGAGGAAGCACGAAAAGTTGAACCCGATTTAGAGATAGGTGATCCTTATGTTGAAATTATTGATCCTGTAAGTTTTGGTCGTAGGTTAATATCTCAGGCTAAGCAAATATTGAATCAGGATATTCTTCATGTTGAAAAGAAAGCCATTTATGAAGAATATTCAAAGAAGATCGGGCAAATTATTATTGGAGATGTTCATCAGATTCGACGAGATGCTATTTTCATCAACATTGGAAAAGCAGAATTGAAGATGCCGCGTAGTGAACAGATTCCAGGAGAGAGGTACAGGAGAGGCGAAAGTCTTAAATCTATTATAAAGGAGGCGATTGATGGACCGACCGGTCCAGAGATAATAGTGTCACGTGCCGATCCAGCTTTTCTTATTAAGTTGTTTGAAAATGAAGTTCCCGAGATTTATGACAAAACGATTGAAATTAAGAAGGTTGCAAGACATGCTGGCGATAGAAGTAAGGTTATTGTTGAATCAAATGATAGGCGTATAGATGCTGTTGGAGCATGTGTTGGAATTAAAGGAAGTCGAATTCAGGCTATTGTTAGAGAACTAAATAATGAAAAGATAGACATTATTAATAATAGTATCGAGCCAGAAATTCTCATTACTCGGGCACTTTCACCTGCAAAACCTTATATGCTTGAAATAGATGAAGAAAAAAAAAGCACTCTTGCCATTTTTGATGATGAAGAAATTTCAGTAGCTATAGGAAAAATGGGACAAAATATTCGTCTAGCCTCTGAAGTTACGAGATATACTATTGATGCTATTAAGAAATCTGATTATGAGATGACTGAGTCAGAAACACTTTATTTAGAAGATGTAAAGGGGCTAACAGAGCATAGTTGGAAACGGTTTTATGGTGTCGGAATTGATACTGCAGATGAGCTGTTGGCTACTCCAAGAGAAGAACTTCTTAGCATTAAGGGATTTGGGGAAAAAACCGTTGATAAAATAATTAATGTAGTAACAGAAGCAGTTGAAAAACATAATGCTGAAATCGAAGCCGCTCGAGAGGCTGCTCAGCAGGAGGCTGTGAGTTCTGAGGATTTAGAAGAAGAAAAAGGAAAAGAGAAGATTGCCGTTAAAGCAGATAATTTTGAATTTTCGGAAGAAGATATTGCTGAAGATTTAGAAGAATAATAGAAAGAGATATATGGGTAACGAAATTAAAACCAGGCAAAGACGTATTTTTGAAATTGCTAAAGAGCTAAATATATCCCATATTGAAATAATTAAGTTCTTAAAGAAGGAAAATATTCTCTGTAAAACTATAATGACTGCAGTTGATGAAACGGTATATCTGAAAATCCTTGAAGAGTTTGCTGTAGAGAAGGATATAGTAGAGAGATTCAAAAAAGAAAAAGCTAGAAAAGAGGCAGAATTTATTAGAAAAGCAGAAGAAGAAGCTAGGCAATCAGCGGAATTGGAACGAGAAAAAATTGAAGAAGAAGTCTATAAGAGTGCTATTAGTATAATTGATTCAGCTATAGATGATGTAATTAAATATAGTAGTGATATCAAATCTCTTTTAATTGAGGCTGTCCTTGGCTCTGAGGGAAAAACAGATGTCTTTCCTGAGACTCTTGTAGAAGAAAAAATAGTCAAAGCTGAACCAGAAGTGTCTGAGAAAAAGCGTGAAAAGAAAAAGCAAAAAGAAAAAAGGAAATTTCGCAAGGTTGCAATTTCTGAAATTGAATCTCGACTTGACCAAAAAAGTAGCCGTCGGCATAAAGCAACAGAAGCTGAGAAGCAGAAAGGGAAATGGGGAAAGAAAGAGAAATTAATAGATTCAAAAAAAGTTGAAGAGTCTATTCGCCGAACAATGGCTAAGATTGACGAAAAATCAACTCGTAAGAAGTATAAAAAACAGGAAATAACTGAAGTTGTAGAAGAAGAGGTGAAAAAAATTAAAATTAGTGAGTTTTCAACTATCGAAACTCTTGCTTCTGCTATGGATGTTGACCCTGCTGATGTAATCCAGAAGTGTATGCAATTAGGTATGTTTGTGACAATTAATCAGCGCCTTGATTTTGATACAATTTCAGTTATAGCAGATGAATTTGGATTCAAAATTGAGCAGATGGAACAGTTTGGCGAGGAATTATTGAAGATTAAAGAGACAGAAGAAGATTTGAAAAATGCCGTTCCCCGTCCGCCAGTTATTGCAATAATGGGTCATGTTGATCATGGAAAAACATCTCTTCTCGATTATATCCGTAAAGAAAATGTTGTTGCAGGTGAAGCGGGTGGGATTACTCAGCATATTGGTGCTTACCAGGTTGAATTAAAGAACAAAAAGAAAATAACATTTATTGATACACCGGGACATGAGGCATTTACCGCAATGCGAGCACGAGGTGCCCAGGTAACGGATATAGTTGTTTTGATTGTTGCGGCTGATGATGGTGTTATGCCCAGAACTGTTGAAGCAATAAATCATGCGAAGGCGGCTAATGTACCTATAGTGGTGGCAATCAACAAAATTGATAAGCCTGAAGCTGATGTTGAAAAAGTTAAAAGAGGATTATCTAAACAGGGTGTTTTGGTTGAAAGCTGGGGTGGAAAGATTCAAACTGCAGAAATTTCTGCAAGAACTGGCCAAGGTATTGATCACCTTCTAGATTTACTCCTACTAGAGGCTGAAATGCTTGAATTGAAGGCAAATGCCGATACGTATGCTCAGGGTACGATTATTGAATCGAGAGTAGATAGACGTCATGGTCCTATAGCAACAGTCCTTATACAAAAAGGTACTCTGAAGGTTGGAAATCCGTTTGTTTGTGGAGCATCTTGCGGGCGTGTTCGCGCTTTATTTGACGAACGGGGAAAAAAAATAAAAACCGTTACACCTTCGGATCCTGTCGTTGTGGTTGGATTCGATATTCTCCCCAGTTTAGCTAGTGTTTTTTCTGTAGTTTCAGACGCTAGTATGGCGAAAAGGATTACCGGTGAGAGACAAAAAATACAACGAGAACAGCAACATAGACAAATAAAAGAGTGGACTTTAGATGCAATTTCTGCACAAATAGCCGAAGGTAAAATAAAACAACTGAATGTAGTTCTTAAATGTGATGTTGACGGTTCTGTCGAAGCTATCGGAGAAACTCTTAATAAAATTGGTAACGAAGAAGTTACAATTAATGTAGTTCATAAAGCTGCAGGCGAGGTTTCAGAAAGTGATGTTCTCCTGGCTAAAGCCTCTGCTGCGATAATAGTCGGATTTAATGTTTCTGTTAATCCTAAAGTAAGAGATTTGGCAAAGAGAGAAAATGTTGAGATAAGACGTTATAGCGTTATTTATGAATTAGTTGATGAGATGACTCTGGCGCTTGAGGGTCTTCTGACTCCGGATAATGTAGAAGAACATTTAGGTGAGGTGGAAATTAGAGACGTTATAAAGATTCCGCGTATAGGTTTTATTGCAGGTTGCTATGTTATGGAAGGTAAAGTTGTACGTAATGCAAGAGTGCGATTAAAGCGAGATGATGAAGTTATTTGTGAAGGACCACTTTCTTCTCTTAAAAGATTTAAAGATGATGTGAAAGAGGTTCAAGAAGGTTTTGAGTGCGGAATTGCCATTGAGGGCTTTGATAATTACAAACAAGGTGACCGAATTGAGATTTTCGAAGTTAAGTCTGTTAAAAGGACTCTATCTTAAAACGTGTTATTCCCCCGTGTTTTATATGACTATCGGATTTTTACAAATAGGTTTAATGTTACCGGATACTAAGTCTCTAAAAGATAAACGTTCTATAATAAGTCGAATTAAAAATCAGATTAGAAATAAATTTAACGTTTCAGTTGCTGAAATTGATTATGGTGATAAATTGGGTAGATCATTGGTCGGTATTACGACTATAAGCAATGATAATAAAATAGTGTATAATACTTTGATAAAAGTTGAAGAGTTTATTGAGACCAACTTTAATGTTCGGTTGATTGAGCGAAAGATTGAATTACTTTAATGGTTGATTATCGAAATCGTCGTGTTTCTGATGAAATCAAAAAAATCATTGGAGATATTCTTATAAAAGATGTTCCGAGTAACGAATTTGGGCTTGTTACTGTCACAAATGTGAAGTGTACCCCAGACTTAATGGAGGCAAAAGTTTATTTAAGCATTTATAATAAAGATCCTGAACTTAAAGCTAAGGGTATTCAAAGAATAAAGAAGAAAGCATCATACATTCGTGGATTACTTGGGAACAGACTCTCTTTGAAATATGTACCCAAATTACTGTTTTTTGAAGATGATTCACAGGAGTATGCAGAAAATATTGAGAGGTTAATTCAGTCTTTACATGACAAAGATAAGATAGAACAATGTTAAGCGCAATGGCTCAATGAAGAATGCAAATTGAAAAATGCAAAATAGAATCAATTTATCAGAACGGCTATTAGAGTTCGCAGCAAGTAACATTAAATTCACAGTTAAACTTAAAAGAACTGCTGTAGGACGGTACATAGCAAATCAACTAATGCGAGCTGCTTCATCTTCCGGAGCAAATTATGAAGAAGCATGTGGAGCAGAAAGTAAAGCCGATTTTATACATAAGATGCAACTCGTTTTGAAGGAATTACGAGAGTCATTATATTGGCTGAAACTGGTGGAGAGAACTGGCTTAATTTCTGGCAAGGAGTTACAACCATTATTGGATGAAGCTAACGAATTGGTCAAAGTTGTTGCAAAATCCGTAATCACTGCGAAAGGAGGGGGAAAATGACTTTGCGATTTGCATTTTGCAATCTTTACCCTGTTAAATAATTAATGATAAAAATATTTAAACTATATGATGGAAAATATATTTAACAGGGTGAATTTTGAAATGTTGTATTCACGAAGGGACGCCACAGTGCCTAACAAAGTATTCACGCCGCACTTCGCTTGCCCTTCGGCAAATCGCCTTCGGCGACTTCGTGAATACAAGACAATATCTGAAAACTGGAATAATAAAATTTTAAATATATATAAACCAGTTGGACTTACTTCCTACGATGTGGTACGGAAAATTAAAAAGATTACAGGGTTAAAAAAAGTTGGTCATGGTGGTACACTTGATCCGTTTGCTGAAGGTGTTCTGCTAATATTAACTGGTAAAGCAACAAAGAGAATGACAGAGATTTTAAAATATTCTAAATCCTATGAAGCAACTTTGAGATTGGGTGAATTAACTCAAACTGGGGATAACACTTCTGAATTTATAAAAGTTTTAGAGGTTCCTAATTTTACTCAATCGGATTTGGATAAAGTGGGAGAGAGTTTTCTTGGCGAAATTGAGCAGGTTCCTCCCCAATATTCAGCCAAAAAAATAAAGGGGCAACCGGCTTACAAATTAGCAAGAAAAGGTATAAAATTTTCACTCATACCGGTCTTAATCCGTATCGATGAGCTCAAATTAGTCTCCGTTGATTCTCACACAATTGAAATATATGCGACATGTTCTAGCGGGACATATATTCGAGTACTTGGAGAAGACATAGCAAAAGCGCTTGGAACAGTTGGACATCTCACTAATCTTAAGCGAACTCGCATAGGAAGCTATAGTGTTGAGGATTCGATACCTATTGACAAACTGAGAGATGTCTTTTATAGCTGCTAATTGGTGATTGTGGAAAAGTCTCAATTTTAAAATAATGAGTAATATTTGGATTTTGAAGAGTTAAGGGGGGTGTAATAAAATAAACTATGAATTTATATTACTATAATCGCTTATTAACAGGGAGTTATATTTACAAATTGAAAATGTTATTCTATTACACCCCCTAAACAGAAAAGAACAATAATTTTGTTATGCAGGTCTATTTTGGGATTGACACTTTGCCGGAACGTTTTAAAGGAGCAGTAGCTACTCTTGGGGTTTTTGACGGATTACATCTTGCCCATATGGAGATTATCAATAGAGTTATTAAAAGAGCGTATGAAAAAAAGACATATTCAATGCTAATAACATTTGACCCACATCCTCGTAAAGTGTTAAATAATTCGGATGAATTTTCTTTGCCGATTTTAACAACGCCGAAGGAAAAAATAAAGTTATTAAATGATACTGTTCTTGATGCTGCCCTCTTTTTAATGGTAGATAAGAAATTTTTAAATATGTCAGATGAAAATTTTGTAAAGAATGTTTTAGTTAATCAGCTAGGTGTTAATGAACTAATTGTGGGATATGATTATCGCTTTGGTAAAAATCGCAGGGGTAATCCTGAGTTATTGAAAGCAAAAGAAAAAGAATTTGGTTTTTTTACACAACTTGTTCCGTTACAAAAAGTTGAAGGTGATCTGATAAGTTCATCGCTTATACGAGAGTTACTCCTTGAGGGAAATGTCGAAAAAGCAGGTAAGTTACTTGGCAGACCTTATAGTTTTGTAGGACATGTTATTAGAGGTTCAAGGCGTGGTAAGGAACTCGGATTTCCAACAGCAAATATCAAGTTGAACAATTCTGAAAAACTTATTCCTGCAAATGGGGTTTATTTTACTAAGGTTTTTATTAGAGGAATTACGTATTTTGGGATTTGTAATATCGGTGTGAGACTGACATTTAATGAATCAGATTTGGTGATAGAAGTTCATATTGTGGATTCTCTAAAGGAGAATCTTTATGGAAATGAAATAGAAGTACAATTTTTAGAAAGGTTAAGGGACGAAATTAAATTTAAATCGGAGAAAGAATTAAAACAGCAAATGTATCTTGATAAACAAAATTGTTTGAGTAAGGTAAAAGAGTACAAAATATTAAATGGAGGATAAACTGAATGGCTGTATCAAAAGTTTTAAAAAGAGAACTAATTGAAAAGTTTGGTAAAAATTCCAGGGATACAGGATCGATCCAATCACAGGTGGCGATTTTAACAAATAGAATCAAAGAGCTGACAAAACATTTTGATGAACACAAAAAAGACCATAGTTCTCGTCGTGGTTTGTTAAAATTAGTTAGTAGGAGAAGGGCTTTACTAGATTACTTAAAAAAAAGGGATTTTGATGCCTATAAGAAGTTAATTACAGAATTAAAAATTAGAAAATAAAAAAGATTAGGAGATATAATTGATAAAAAAAACAATGACCCTAGGAGGTCGTAAATTTAGTATTGAAACCGGTAGAATGGCGAAACAGGCGTTTGGTTCTATTGTTGTTCAATATGGCGATACTATGGTGCTTGTGACAGCAACTGCCAATTTCATAAAAGAAACAGATAAAGATTTTTTCCCATTACAATGCGAATATCGGGAAAAGACATATGCTGCAGGTAAAATTCCAGGTGGATTTTTCAAACGTGAAGGAAGACCATCAGAAAAAGAGGTATTAAGTTCCCGTCTTATAGACAGACCAATTCGTCCTTTGTTTCCCGAAGGTTTTTTCTGTGATACCCAGATAATTGCAAATCTGATTTCAAGCGATAAGGTAAACCCCGGAGACGTTTTGGCAATTACTGGGGCATCAGCTGCTCTATCTATTTCTGAGATTCCATTTGCCGGACCGATTGCTGGTGTTCGAGTTGGAAGAATTAATGGTGAATTTATATTAAATCCTACTATAGAAGAGTTAGAGGAAACAGAACTCGAAATTGTAGTTGCTGGAAGTGAAGATTCTGTAGTAATGGTAGAAGGAGAGTCTAAAGAAATCTCTGAGGATGTGTTAGTTGGCGCTATCGACTTTGGTCATGAAGCAATTATCCAATTGATCAATTTTCAGAAGGAATTTATTGCTGAGATTAATCCTGTAAAATATGAATTTGTACCGGCAGAAGTTCCCGAAGGTTTAAAAGAGACTATTAGTTCTAAAACGGATGACATTTTACCCGAATGGCGAGAACAAGCAAAGGTTTCGAAAAAAACTCGCGCTAATAATATAGCTAAATTTATTAAAGATTTAAGTGAGGAACTTTCTGAAGAATATCCTGGTCAAGAGAAATTTATCGCAAAATATGTTGATGAATTGATAAAACAGGATATGCGCAAAACTATTATTGAAACTCATACTCGTATCGATGGGAGAGGTTTAACTGATATTCGTCAGATAACTTGTGAGGTTGGTGTTTTACCTTGTGCTCACGGTTCGGCGCTATTTACTCGCGGTGAGACACAGAGTCTTGGATCAGTTACACTTGGGACTAAGCTGGACGAGCAAATTATAGATGACGTTGATCAGGAAGAATATAAAAAAAAGTTTATGCTTCATTATAATTTTCCCCCCTTTAGTGTAGGTGAAGTTCGTCCTATTCGTGGTACGGGAAGGAGAGAAATTGGGCATGGGAATCTTGCTGAAAGAGCCTTGAAAACACAGATTCCGTCTGAGGAAAATTTTCCGTATACAATTAGAATTGTCTCTGATATTCTGGAATCAAACGGCTCTTCATCAATGGCTTCCGTCTGTGCTGGTTCGTTATCTATGATGGATGCAGGTATTCCGGTGAAAAAAACGGTTGCAGGTATTGCAATGGGACTAATAAAAGAAGGTGATCAGACTTTTATACTTACAGATATTCTTGGAGCCGAAGATCATTACGGTGATATGGATTTCAAAGTAACTGGAACAAGAGATGGTATTACAGCGGTACAGATGGATTTGAAGTTAAAGGGGCTATCAACTGATATATTGCATCAGGCTCTTGAGCAAGCCCGTGAGGGACGTTTAAAGATTATAGATATCATGGAAGAAACTATTAAGGAGCCGAGAACTGAGATATCCAAATATGCGCCTAAAATGATCACAATGAAGGTTGATACCGAATTAATTGGCGAGATTATTGGTCCGGGTGGAAAAATTATCCGTGCTATACAGGCTGAAACTGGTGCAAAGGTTGAAATTTCTGATGATGGGACAGTTTTTATCTCAGCAACAGATGCTGAATCAGGAGAGAAAGCAAAACAGCTTATTGAAAACATCACTACTCAACCTGAGGAGGGGAAAGTGTACAAAGATTGCACAGTAAAACGCCTGGAGTCTTATGGTGCTTTTATAGAGTTTCTACCAGGTAAAGAAGGTCTGATGCATATATCTGAGGCTGCTTGGGGACGTACTGCTGATATTAATGATGTATTGAAATTGGGTGATAAAGTTGATGTTAAATTGAAAAAAATCGCTGGACCGGGACGTTTTGAACTTTCTATGAAAGAGTTATTAGAAAAACCTCAAGGTTACGTTGAAGGAAGAAAGTCGGGTTATCAAAAGTCAGGAAATAATCGTTCGAGAGATTCACGTTTTTCACGTGGATATCGGGATAGAAAATAGAAGGTGTCAGTAGAGAAAATACAAAAGACAACTCTTCCGAATGGGATTAGAGTTGTCTCTGAATATGTAGATTTTGTTCACTCCGCAGCATTAGGATTTTGGATTGTGGCGGGTTCTCAAAATGAAACTAAAGAGACAAATGGTATAGCCCATCTTCTTGAACACATGGCTTTTAAAGGAACAACTAATAGAACTGCTTTCCAAATTGCACATTCTATAGAATCACTGGGGGGTATTCTGAATGCTTTTACAAGTAAAGATCTGACCTGTTATTATACTCGACTTATGGCAGAATACATTGATACAGGAGTAGATGTTCTATCTGATTTGATTCTTAATTCACTATTTAAAAATGAAGATCTTAATAGAGAAAAAGGTGTAATAATTGAGGAAATAAAGGAAATTGAAGATACTCCAGGTGATGTTATTCATGACTATTTTGCTCAAGAGCTTTATCCAGATCACCCTTTAGGTAGACCTATCCAGGGTACTGTTGAAAATGTTAAATTAATCGGTGTTAATCAGCTCAAGGATTTTGTTAAGACTTACTATACGGCAGATAGACTAGTCGTTGTTGCTTCTGGAAAAGTTGAGCACGAACATTTAGTTGAGCTTACAAATAAATACATGAGTGATATTCATGCTGGAAATTGTAAAATAGCAGTACCGGGTGTACTTCCAATAAGGGAATATAGAAAAGTATATAGTAAACCAATAGGTCAATCGCATATTATGCTTGGGAGAAGGATTTTTCCACAAAGTGATTGCAGGCGGTATCATCTTGCGCTTTTGAATGTTATACTGAGTGGGGGAATGAGTTCTCGACTTTTTCATAATATCAGAGAAAAGTACGGTTTTGTTTATGCTATTTACTCATTTGCTGATTTCTATTCTAATGAAGGTCTTTTTGGATTTTATGCAGGGGTTGATTCTAATAGGATGGAAAAAGTAAAATTTAAGATTTATAAAGAGTTGGAAAAGCTTGCAACTGACCCTGTCCCCGAAGAAGAACTGAAGAAAGTAAAACAACAATTTAAAGGTGGATTGGTTCTTTCATTGGAAAATATGTTAGCAAGGATGAGTCGTCTTGCGAAAATTGAAATATTTGAAGAAAAGCTCCTAACAATTGATGAATTGTTGAAAATTATAGAAAGTATTTCCAGTAAAGATTTACAAAATTTGGCAAGTTATCTTTATGATAAAGATGTTTTTATAGAAACAATTATAAAACCTCAAGATGAAGCAATGTAAATTATAAAAGATTACGTTATCTGGTGAATTGTTACAGAGGGACACCCTTGACGCAAATATCAAACAGAGGTATACTATCAAATAGATATCTATTATGGAGTAGTCTTACTATGACATCTTTGGATTTTAATTAATGATTCCACTTAAAAAAGGTAATCTATTAGAAAAAGAAACCGTTGAAATGGTTGAAGAAGTAATATTGTTTAAGATTAACCCCCGACTTAAGTCGGGGGTTAATAATAAGTTACCAGTTATTATAACTGTTTCAACAGTTTCTGAATTTTTGGCATTATGCAAAATACAATTCAAGTTTCAACCTTTCTTAAGCAAACTCATTAATAATTTTTATATTTGTAATAGTGTATTGCTAAAGACAAATATTTTTTTAAGGTAAAGGTTATGTCGAAAATTATACCTGCGGAAAGAACAAAAAAGGTTACATATGCTATTAGAGATATAGTTTTAAAAGCTAAGGAACTTGAAGCACAAGGTAATAAAATCCTTTATCTAAATATTGGAGATCCTCCGGTTTATGATTTTGAGACACCTATTGAATTACGTAAAGTTGTTGTGGAAAAAATTTTAGCATCCAATACAAACGCTGATTTAAATGTTTCAACTTATTGTGATTCATTAGGGGTTTTAGAGGCAAAAGAGGCGGTAGCTAGAGATGCCAGAGAAAGAAAACACATTAAGAATATTACGTCTGATGATGTTGTAATAACTACTGGAGCATCGGAAGCAATTACTATTGCAATTTCAGCATTAATTAATCCCGGTGATAATATAATGCTGCCCACACCGGGTTATCCTTTATATATCAGCCAGATTCCTGTTTATCATGGTGAATTAAATCAATACTATTTAAATGAAGATAGTGGATGGCAAATTGACTTTGAGGAGCTGCAAAAGAGAGTAAATAAAAGAACAAAAGCAATTGTTATTATAAATCCAAATAATCCCACAGGTGCAAATTACAATAAGGAAAGCATTCTTAATATAATCAGATTTGCAAAGAAAAATAATTTGATAATATTTGCTGATGAGATTTATGATAAACTTTTATATGATGGTTTTAGACATATTTCGGTTGCGTCTTTAGCGGAGGATGTTCCAGTCATTACTTTTGGTGGTTTAAGTAAAAATTACATTATGCCAGGCTGGAGAGTAGGATGGGCAATATTTCATGATCCACAAAAAGATATGGTTGACTATAGAGAAGCTATAAATAAAATGCTACGTGCAAGACTCTGTGCACCACATCCTCAACAATATATGGTTAAACCTGCGCTGGATGGGGATGATGAGCATTTAGACAAAGTTATTTCAAAGTTACAGAAGAGAAGAGATATAACATACAAGATGATTAATAAAATCCCTGGGATTTCATGTGTGAAGCCTGAAGGGGCTTTTTATGCATTCCCAAATATTCAATTACCAGCAGGTATAGACGATGAACAGTATGTAATTGAACTTCTTAAAGAGACTGGTGTATTGGTCGTTTATGGTAAAGGTTTTGGAGAGAAGCCGGGAACAGGACACTTCAGAATTGTATTTTTACCTGATGATGATAAGTTAATAAAATCGTATAATTTACTTGCTGAATTTACTGCGGAATTTTATAAGAAACACAGTTTTATTCCGCAATAGTTCTAAATAGTAGAGAATATATAATACGAATTGAACATTTATAATTAAGGATTATTGTTATTGCTAATAATGTTATCAAAAGAAATCGTGTACTTGTTTATCATAAAGTAGATAAAAAATTTGAATTCGGTTTAACTCGCATAACTCCTTCTCAGTTTAAGAAGCAAATTGATCATTTATTCAGCAAGAGATACAAACTTGTAACTCTGACTGATTTACTATATAAATATAGCGATGACCCCCTGGCTATAGCGATAACCTTTGACGATGGATATGAAGATATCTTTGACTATGCTTTCCCAGTTTTGCAAGAGTATAATATACCAGCAACAATATTTTTAATTTCGTCGTACATAGGAAAATTTAATACTTGGGATGCTAATTTAGGCTGGATCAGCTTCAAGCATGTTAATAGTGAAGAGATTGCTATACTTATTCAGGCTGGTTGGGAAATTGGTTCTCATGGTGTAAGTCACAGGAGTTTAAAGGGGCTTACAAAAAGAGAATTAGAAAGTGAAATTGGGGAATCAAAAAAGTATCTAGAAAATCAATTCAATATTAAAGTGTCATTTTTCGCTTCACCTTTTGGTAAAATTAACTCGACTATTCTTGAAACTGCTCTTAGTAAAGGTTACAAGGGAGTATGTGGGTTTTGCAATTTCAAATCCTATAGAGCTACATTGGAAATATTTGAAATACCAAGACTGGCAGTATATTTTAGTGATTCTTTGAATTCAATTGATAGGAAATTATCGACGGGATGGGGATTAAAAAGAGAGATATTTAAGCAGAGTGTTACTCACTTTTTTTCTAATGCCACAATCTTGGTTAATTCTTTGAAATAGATTAAAAATTACTTGACATATCGGGTTTAGCTGTTTATACTATTAAAGTAATGGATTAAGTGGTTTCTAAAATAGGTTGTTAAATGGGAAAGTCTATTAAGAAACTTTACTATTCTATCGGTGAAGTTAGTGAAATGACCGGTTTAAAACAGTATGTCTTGCGATATTGGGAATCGGAATTTTCTTGCCTTTCACCTTCAAAGAATCGTGCAGGTAATCGGGTTTATCGGGATAAAGATATTCAATATATTCGATACATTAAATATCTATTGTATGATAAAAAATTTACTATTGAGGGAGCGAAACAAAAACTGAAGAAAGTCAGACCTGAGAATTTGCAAGAGTTTATTAAGAATGAAAAGTTCAGCAATTTGGATAATAATAAAAGTGATAATGCCAATCTTATAAAGGTGATTGTAGAAATAAAGAAGGGTTTGAAAGAAATTTTAGAATTGTTGAATAGATGAAAATAAATAGCGCTTTTTCGTGTACATCTTTCCTTGGAAGTTTTAGATTATTAGGGTATTTGAAAATCGGAGCGTGGCGCAGTCCGGATAGCGTCCTACGGAAATGGGGTTCAGGGGATCGTCCTACGGATTTTCAATCCTATGGATCGCTCCAGACAAGATATGTTAAATAGATGTTCTATGTTTATATACTAAGAAGTGAAAAGGATGTTAAATTATATACCGGTCATACATCAGATATTGGGAAAAGGTTATTTCGGCATAACAGTGGTTTAGTTAAGTCGACAAAACATCGAAGGCTTTTCAAATTGATTTATTATGAATTATATTCAACGAGAAGTGAGGCAATGAGACGAGAGAAATATTTAAAGTCACCTGAAGGTGGAAGCAAGAAAGGAGAATTGATAAATAAATTTCTAGTTGAGAAGCTAAAAGATTTTCGGAGCGTGGCGCAGTCCGGATAGCGCACCTGAATGGGGTTCAGGGGGTCGTGAGTTCAAATCTCACCGCTCCGACAAAATGCATTTAATTTATTCACTTAGCTTAAAGTTATTAAATAACATAAAAAAAAGTTATTTAATAACAGATATTTGAATGAATTATAGCTATTCGGAATCTATTTTAAACATTTTATTTTTATTAATTGTATAATAGTGATACTTTCTATCTCCGTACGATTTGTGTTGAAGTAATGTTAAGTTTTGCTGAAATTGGAAAGTATCAATACCGGGTGAAATTTTTAACATGGGGAGTAATTATAAGCAAAAGTGCAAAAGTAATAATCCCCTTATCTTATTACTCAAAATTTGAGGATGTCTTGAAGATAATTTGTATATTAATTCAATTTTAGGAGCAATAGTGTCTCTTTTTATTAAATACTTTCCGAAAATATATATAAGGAAAACTTTTACAAATGATTTATCAGATATCAAAAAAGCAGGATTTGACGGTGTCTTTTTTCCGGCTATGATACCGGAAAGTTTGGCAGCATCAAATTCACGTAGGACTGAATTCTTTCCTGTTTCAAGAATGGTAGAGTTGGCAAAGGGGGTCGGATTAAAAACGGGAGTTATTCTACAATGTTTTAAGAGTTCCAAACTTTGGTCGGTTGAAACTTTTTCTCCACCAGTGAATTTTTCTGGTGTGGCTTATAATCCGGAATCCTGGTATCATCCTATATGTCCAAATAATCCTTCAGGTTTGGAATATTATCAAAAGTTATTAGTAAAGATGTCAAGAATTACTCAGCCTGACTATTTTTATCTTGATTTTTTTTGGTTTCCCTTTTTTTGGGAAGAGGAAGAACTTGATGTTCAAAATAGGGTACCTCCGTTTTGCTATTGTCCTTTTTGTGTTGCAGAATTTTCTTCAGTTGTTGGTGAAATTGTTAATTCTACATCAAAGATTATTGAGAGAATGCCTGAATGGTTGGAATGGCGAACTGTAGTGATTATGAAGTTATTAATTGATACAAAGGAAGTTTTAGCATATAAATCAAGAGTGATAGTTTCTCTCCCACCACTATCTCTAATTGATCTTCCATTTACGACTGGTCAACTGCCGTTGGCATTTACTGACGAGGGGTGTTTAGTTTCTCCCCTTTTGCATCATATTACTAAGAAGAAAAATTTGCTATGGGTAGAAGATATATTAGATCAGTACAAGATGGATGTTAAACCGAATAAGATGTTTCCAAGTTTCGAAGTTTCAAATAGAAAAGAATTTGGAAAAATAGTTGAATTATGTGGCAATTTTACTGGCATAATTTTTTCCCATTGGGAAACTTTTAAAAATCTTGATAGAGGCTAAGTTCATTAATTCTGTTATAAATTTGTAAATTTACTAGTGAACTCATTTTTATTTTAATAATATTTATAGCAATTTTGTATAAAGAGTCTTATATTTTATTTAGACAATTTGACTTTGGGTAGTGCAATTTTGTAAATATTTGCTGAAATCTTTATTGTTGTGTAAATGAAAAGAGTTATACACATAGTTTCATTTCATCAACTTTTTGATGGATATCCTTGTAGAAAAGGTGAAAGATCTTTTGATGCGATTGATAAAATCTTAGATGTTTTAAGTAAAAATAAACATTATAAAGCCTGGCATCTGGGTGCACAATCGAAATTTATTGAAGATTACCTCAAGATATATCCCAATAGGAAAGATGAGGTAGTAAAATACGTAAAAGAAGGTAAACTGTTTATTGGACCATGGTATGTATTACCAAATGAACTTATAGCTAGTGGAGAGACACAGGTTAGAAATCTGCTTTTCGGGCACCAAGTTTGTCGGGACCTTGGTGGCGTTATGAAGATAGGTTATTTAACATTAGCTTGCGGATTAAATTCTCAAACACCTCAAATATATTCAGGATTTAATATAGATACCGTTGTCTTTCCTTGTCTTTGTAATACTAAACAATCGAAAACACCTGAATTTATTTGGGAAGGCTCAGATAATACTCAAGTTTTATCAACCGGGTTTTATGCAATGAGGAGTAATGGTGTCCATTATGATGAAGATAAGCGGTCTGAGGGCGGTTTGATTCAGAAGGATTTAATATTTCCTGATTTAAATCCCAATTTTTATTCGGAAGATATAGAATCCGTTGTAGATGTTATTGAAAAAGAGAAAGAGTTTTTTACATCACCGCATGTTTTATTAGTTGAAGTAAGTAATCATAATGATTTACCCAAAGAAACACCTAATCTAATCGATAAGGTTAATGATCTTACTACTGATGATGTTATCCAAGGTAGTCTTTATGATTATCTCTGGGAATTAAAAGATTCGATTGATTTTACAAAATTGAATGTTGTTCGGAAGGAAATTAATAATTGTCGCTCTCAGGATTTAACATTATTACTAGATGGATGTTCACTATCATTTTTTCAAGATATTAAACAGAGAATTTTTGAAGCTGAAGTATGGTTAAAATTTTTCGCAGAACCATGGAGCATAGTTGCTAACCTTCTAGGTAATTCTGAAGATAGATATACATTAAAGGAGGCATGGGCATCACATATTCAAAATCAATCTTTAGATGTTTTTAGTGATTTTAATGGCAATCAATTTTATAATGATATTCGAAAGAGTCTTCAGCAATCTATTAAATTATCAAAGGATATTTTTAACAAATCTTTTAATTATGTTTTGAATAATATTGATCTTAAAGATTTTCCTGATGATGGAATTTATTTTGTTATATTAAATACGCTTCCCTTTAAACGTTCAAAGATTCTTGAATTGATATTGGATATTCCTTTAGAGATTGATTGTGGTGAAGTTGTAATAAAGGAATTATCCGGAAAAGAATTGTCCTTTCAACTTATTGAAAAGAAGGAAATTAAGCCGGTATTTGAGCACAGCACAAATATCCAAATTAAGCAATATAGATGTCTCGTTGAACTTAAGAATCTACCTGCAATGGGGTATAAGACTTTTCAAGTTTTTCCGGCTCTATCCACAAAAGAGAAACGGAAGAAGTTGCTGAGCCCGGCATCACACTGCCTGGAGAATGATTATCTCAAAGTTAATATAAATGAAAATGGCACTTTCAAAGTTTTTTCGAAGGAGACAGGAGCATTATATTCTGGAATAGGCTATTTTTTAGATGAAAGTAATTTGAAAACCGACGGTACGCATGAAATTCAACCTGCTGTAACTACTGAAGCACTTAAACCCTCAATAAAATTACTGTATAATGGTCCCTATGGCGCAGCGTATAAAATTAATTATATATGGAATACACCCTCAGAGATTAATAAAAAAACAAAAGAGAGATCTTCAAAGTTAGATACTATTAAAGTTTCATCTATAATATCATTAGACAGGTTTTCGAAATATTTAGATATGGTTGTTAGTTTTGTAAATAAAGCTAGTAATCATACATTAAAAATTTGTTTCCCTATAGATTTCAAGACAGATTTTTCTTATGCAGGAGGACGATTTGATATAGTTAGTAGGAGAATAGGAAATACTAAGAAATTCTCAGTTAAAGGGAGAGAACCTGTAACTTTCCTTATGAACAATTTTGTAGGTATTTCTCATGATGATGATAATTTTACAGTAATAACTGACGGATTGACTGAATATGAGATTTTAAAAGGTAAAAAGCAAATAGCAGCAATTACACTATTTCGTGATATCGGTTCTATTAACAATCCAATTAAAGGTAGATATCATTTATGTTTCTATCCACATTTAGGTCGCTGGGAAAGCGGGCAAATTATGAATGAAACCTATAGTCACAACATTGGATTAAAAGTATTTTGGCAGAAAAAGAGTGCTGGTAACCTGCCGACGCAAATTGAGTTTCTAAGAATTTCGCCTGATGATCTGATATTTTCGACACTTAAATATATAGAAAGCGGAGAGGGAATTGTATTAAGGCTTTTTAATCCTACTAATTATGTGATTGATGGTGAGATTTTCACATATTTACCTATTCGCTCCGTAGAACTTCTCTCATTAGAAGAGTTAGTTATAGATTTTTTAGAAATTGATAATGAAAATCAATTTTCTATAAAAGTTAAACCCAAAAAAATTATTACCCTGAAGTTAACTTTCCGCAATAATTGAGAAGATATTAAAAACTGAAGGAACCTTGGTTGATTTTAAGAAGTGAAGTTAATATTTTTTACACATTAGGTTTTATTAGATAAGGTTATTTAAAGATGTTTTGTTTCTAATGCTCTAATGATTTTTTAAATATAGATTGACATGATTTGACAAAGGCAATAAATTTCTAGTGTGTGAGAAATTGAAAAAATTTGGTGAATAGAGCATAAGTAATTGTTATTTAATTTTACTTTTTCACTTTTCAAAGATTTTATAGTTCTGCTATTCTTAATGGAAGGGCAGAATTTTTTTTATTTTTCGAAATTATGAGTAAAATTGACCTAAAAATATTTCACACTGAACCTCCATTAATTATACATATAAAATTTATGACTCTTATGGAAACAAGACAATAATGATTGTCAGAATTATACAAACCTTGTGCTAAGTCTATAACAAATAATCCTGAATGGGGAAAGGTAAATTTAAGTGGCAGGAGTAAGCTCCTGCCACAATTTTTTTTAAATGGTAGGAGTAAATTCATGCCAAAACTAATAAATATATCTAATGGAGTTAAATGTTCTGTTATGTAGATGCAAACTGTCTAGTTTGCATGGCTAACCAAACGGTTTGATGCTACTATTTTTATTTATTAATAATCCCTAATTATAACTTGACTTTTACCGTGTTAAAAATTTAGTTATAGTGAAATTAATTTGATGAATATTGAGTATAAAGTTAATTATTAATGAGTCCACTAAAAAAAGGTGATATATTAGAAAAAGAAACCGTTGAAACGGTTGAAAAAGTAATATTGTTTAAGATTAACCCCCGACTTAAGTCGAGGGTTAATAAGAAGTTAACAGCTATAATAACTGTTTTAACAGTTTCTGAATTTTTAGTATTATGCAAAATACAATTCAAGTTTCAACCTTTCTTAATCAAACTCATTAATGAATTTACAAAATCAATCGTGGTGAAATAATGGCTAAAAGAGGACTTTTGTTCAGGAGATTTATCAATTTATTCTTCATTGTTGTGATTATTTTTGTTGGTGTATATGTAATAAAGAAAAATCCTGGAGAGAAATTAAAAGGGATAGTTTATCCAAATGATATCAAAGTAATGACTTACAATATTCATCACGGTGAGGGAATGGATGGAATTTACAGTCTTTCCAGGATAGCGAGAGCTATTAAAGAGCAGTCACCGCATTTAGTTTGTTTAAATGAAGTTGATTTCAAAACTGAAAGAACCTTTGGTGATGATCAGACTCGTAAAATTGCTGCTGATCTGGGAATGGATTTTACATTTGCCCGGAATCTTGAATTTCAGGGTGGATGGTACGGCAATGCCATATTATCTCGTTTTCCTATAGAATTTGCGGAGAATAAAATTTTCAAATATAAAAATAGTCATGAAAGAAGAGGAGTTCTGCACGTTATTGTGAAAATAGCCGATAAACGGGTTCATTTCTATACTACTCATCTTGGTGTAGATTCTCTTGAGAGCGCATCAGAAGCGAAAGAACTTTTAAATATTGTTCTTGATTGGGGTACGGAGGAGCCCATAATAATTGCAGGTGATTTGAATATGGAGCCGTCATTTCAGAGAATTCATGAATTTTCTTATTATTTTTATGATATTGGATACTTTCTTGAACCGGCTGGATATACATTTCCAAGCGACAATCCTCAAGTAAGGATTGATTACATTTTTTCTAATGACTTTTTGGCACCTATTTCGGTTGATGTTATTAAGAATGAAAACACTATTGTTGCTTCTGATCATTTACCATTGATTGTGCATTTTAATTTTAAGAAAGAATAGCACAATTTTCTGTTCAATAAAATTCTTTTTTGGAATTTACCGATATTGTAATTTTTGCATGTGTTCGTTTATTAAAGATATTTTATTTTGTGTTGTCAAAAAGAGGGGAATGATTGATGTATTATGATTTCTTGGAAAAACTTGGTATTGAAGATATTAATTATGGTGCAACACTCGGAAATAGTGACGGGTGGATTAAAACTAAAGGTAAGGAACTTGTAAGTTATTCACCCATTGATGGAAAACCGATTGCAAAAGTTGTTCAAGCAACGAAAGAAGATTATGATTTAGTAATAAGAAAAGCACAAGAAGCTTTTAAAAAGTGGAGAATGGTACCTGCTCCGAAAAGGGGAGAGGTTATTAGAGAAATAGGAGAAGTTTTAAGAAAATACAAAGACCCTCTCGGGAAGCTTGTTACGCTCGAGATGGGTAAAATAAAAGCAGAAGGTATGGGCGAAGTTCAAGAAATGATCGATATTGCTGATTTTGCAGTTGGTCAAAGCCGTATGCTTTACGGTTCAACGATGCACAGTGAACGCCCTAAACATAGAATGTATGACCAGTATCATCCTTACGGCTTAGTTGGTATTATTACTGCATTTAACTTTCCCGTAGCGGTTTGGTCGTGGAATTCGTTAATAGCAGCGATATGTGGAGATGTAAATATCTGGAAGCCCAGCTCTAAAACACCGCTTACGGCGATTGCCGTTCAGAAAATTATCGCACCGGTTGTTGATAAATACGACATTAAGGGTGTTTTTAACCTGGTTATTGGTAAAGGCTCTGAAGTTGGGGAGCTACTTATTAATGATAAACGGGTGCCTTTAATTAGTATGACAGGTAGCACTGTAATGGGAAAAAGAATTGGCGAAGCTGTTGGTAAGCGGCTTGGAAGAACCATTCTGGAACTGGGCGGCAACAATGCTATCATCGTCGCAGAGGATGCGGATATGGATATGGCAGTAAGAGCGACCTTGTTCAGTTCTGTTGGGACGGCAGGGCAGAGATGTACAACGACTAGAAGAATAATTATCCAGAAATCGGTTAAGGAGAAATTTATTAGCAGCCTTGTGAAGGCGTATCAACAGGTAAAGATTGGTAATCCACTAAACGACGGTATTCTTATGGGACCGGTAATTGATAAAATGGCTGTAGAATTGATGATGAATGCTATTGAGGAGGCGAAGAAATCCGGCGGAAAACTTCTTTATGGTGGGAACATTAAAATAATAGAGGGTCTGGAAAGCGGATTTTATGTTGAACCAACAATCATGGAAGTAAAAAATGATTTCCCAGTAGTTCAGGAAGAAACATTTGCTCCTATTCTTTATATCATTGAGTATGATGATTTTGACGAAGCGATTGAAATTCACAATGATGTTCCTCAAGGGCTCAGTTCTGCAGTATTTACATCATCTATGTACTACCAGGAGCAATTCCTTTCGCATGTAGGTTCTGATTGTGGTATTGCAAATGTAAATATTGGTACTTCAGGTGCTGAAATAGGTGGCGCATTCGGTGGTGAGAAGGAAACTGGCGGAGGCAGAGAATCCGGTTCCGATGCATGGAAAGCCTATATGAGAAGACAAACAAATACAATTAATTGGGGCAAAGAAATGCCATTAGCTCAGGGCATTTCGTTTGATGTAGAATAAGAAAGGTATAAGTATAATGTTTATGATTCTATAGACTTTATAATATTTTGGTGATTACGGTAAATTCTAAAGTTATGACAGAGGATAGTAAGTTTACTATCCTTTGTTATTTTAGAATCATAAATTTAAGATAGATGAATATTAGTAAAGTATCACTTAAGTTTGAAAAACATCTTTGGAGTCAGGGAAAGACTGTTATTGCTGGAATTGATGAAGCAGGAAGAGGACCGTTAGCGGGACCGGTAGTAGCAGCGGCTGTTGTATTTGGAAATGATGAGATTATAGAGGGAATAAATGATTCGAAGAAATTAAGCCCGAAAAAGCGGGAATTATTATATACTGAAATAATGAAAAAGGCAAAAGCGGTAGGTATTGGACAAGTTGAACCTTTTGAAATAGATAGAATAAATATCCTGAATGCAACATATAAAGCAATGCGGCAGGCTATCGGGCGATTAAAATTGAAAGTCGAGCACTTGCTTGTTGACGGAAGACCTATTCCTGATAAAATTTATCCGCAGACTGCAATTGTAGGCGGTGATAGATTATGTTATTCAATTGCTGCTGCGTCAATAGTAGCGAAGATATATCGAGATCGTTTAATGGTGGAGTATGATTCGGTTTTCCCAGGTTATGGATTCGCAAAACATAAAGGGTACGGCACAAAAGAGCACAGGGAAGCTATTATTAAATTAAAACCATGTCCTATCCACCGTAAGACATTTGCCCGTGTAAAAGAACATCTACTCAATGTGAAGCAGACTAAGAATATGCGGGATTTGGGTAGATATGGTGAAAATGCGGCTGCATTTTATTTATATAAAAATGGATATCGGATTCTCGAAAGAAATTTCAGGTTAGGAGCGTATGGCGAATTGGACATAGTCGCGAAAAAAGATGATCAATTATGCTTTGTTGAAGTGAAGACACAGAGACATTCGGTTTTTGGACCTCCGGAAAGTTGGGTTGATGAGAGAAAGATGAAACAAATTGGAATGATAGCGGAAGGATACTTGTCCCAGCATCAGGAAATTGACATGGATTGCCGTTTTGATGTAATTGCGATTACAATAACTAAGAATTGTATGAAGATTAAACATATTAAAGATGCTTTTAGGCTGTGAGGAGAAAATGACTCGATTAATCATTTCTTTTTTTGTATCAATATCTATGCTTTTTAGCCAGTCATTTCAGGTTGGTAAAAATGGTGTTGTGGTATCTGCTTCACAAATTGCCTCTGATGTAGGAATAGAAGTTTTAAAACAGGGTGGAAATGCTGTTGATGGGGCAGTTGCTGTTGGGTTTGCTTTGGCAGTTGTTTTTCCGGAAGCAGGAAATATTGGCGGTGGTGGATTTATGGTAATCCGTTTTCCTGATGGTAAATCAACGACTATTGATTATAGAGAAAAAGCTCCTGGTAGTGCATCACGTGATATGTATCTTGACGAAAAAGGTGACCCAATTGAAGGCTTAAGCACAGAAGGAGTTTTGTCTGTTGGAGTTCCCGGGTCTGTAGCGGGATATTATTTAGCATGGGAAAAATATGGTAGTCTTCGCTGGGATGAATTAATAGAGCCTGCGATTAAACTTGCTGAAAGAGGTTTTCCAGTATCATATTATACAAAAAGAGGGATGCTTTCACATAAAGATATTATGAGTCGGTTTCCGTCCTCAATGGAAATGTTTTTTCCTGAAGGTAAAGTATTGGAAATTGGCGAAAATATGTGTTTTCTGGATTTGGCAAAAACATTAAAAAATATATCGGTAAAAGGGCGTGACGGTTTTTATTCAGGTCAGACTGCTAAGAAGATTGTTAAGAGTATCCGAAAATATGGTGGAATTATTTCATTGGAGGATATGAAAAACTATGAAGCTGTGGAGCGTGAGCCGATAAATTTTTCATACAGGGGGTATGACATTATTTCTATGCCGCCGCCGAGTTCGGGAGGGATTTGCCTTGCTGAGATTTTAAAAACAGTTGAACATTTTCCTTTGAGTGATTTTGAATTTCACTCCTCGAAGTTTATACGAGCTTTAGTGGAGACTGAAAGGCGAGTTTATGCTAACAGGGCGTATTTTCTTGGTGATCCGGATTTTGTAAAAGTACCGACAGAATATCTGATAAGTGATGAGTTAACCATCAGGTTGGCTAAAGATATAAGATTTGATAAAGCAACGCCAAGTAGTGAGATAACTCATGTGCCTGAGGTATCTATTATGCAAGAAAATGAGCAGACAACCCATTTTTCTATTGTTGATAAAGATGGCATGGCTGTATCAAATACTACTACGCTCAATTCGAGTTTCGGCTCATGTTTTGTCGCTGAAGGCACGGGTGTTCTGCTAAATGACGAGATGGATGATTTTTCAATTAAACCCGGTTATCCGAATATTTACGGACTGGTTGGTGCGGAAGCAAATGCTATCCAGCCAAATAAAAGAATGCTGAGTTCAATGACTCCAACAATTGTATCGAGAAATGATTCACTTATGTGGATTTTGGGTACTCCTGGTGGAGCGACAATTATTACATCCGTTGCGCAAGTTATCATAAACTTGATTGATTTTGATATGGATCTTATTAAGGCTGTTGATTTGCCTCGATTTCATCATCAGTGGTTGCCCGATGTGGTTTTTATTGAGCAATTTTCACTTTCAAAGGATATTAAAGATAGTCTTGAAGGAAGAGGATATACAATTTCCGAACGTGGTAAGATTGGCGATGTTAATGCAATTGAGGTGGATTATGAGAATGGATATTATATTGGTGTACCGGACAAGAGGCGTCAATCTGCAGCAGCTGCATATTAGGGTGGTGAATTCGAAAATAATTGTAATACCTCGTAGTATCGAACAGTCTTGTTCGATATGTTTTCGTAGAAAACAGAATAAGAGGGAGAAATTATTTAGATGTGGCAAATGTTTTTATTAAACCTATCGGTTCAATTGCGAACTGGACAGTTCGCAGCTACGATTTTTGTGTAGTATCGAACAGTCTAGTTCGATATGTTTTCGTAGAAAACAGAGGGGAGAGATTATTTAGATATGGCAAAGGTTTTTATTGAACCTTTCAGTTTAATTGCGAACTGGACAGTTCGCAGCTACGATTTTAGCGTAGTAGAAAACAGTCCTTTTCGATATGTTTTTGTAGAAAACAGAATAAAAGGGAGAGATTATTTAGATATGGCAAAGGTTTTTATTGAACCTTAAAGTTCGCAGCTACGAGTCGCTTGTAAAGAGTTTTTTATTTTGTTATAAATGCTTTCTAATTGTAAATTTATACATGAATTATGTCAAATAAAACTGAATACAGATTTTTTTATAAAAGAAATCTTCCACATATACAGCCAATTGATGCCGTATTTTTCATAACATACAGGTTAGCATTTAGCCTGCCTTCTGTTTTCTATAAAAATCTAAAAACCCGTAGACAAGAGTTTGAATATAAGCTGAAATTAAAGAGTAAATTGTCTAAAAAGGATAAGTCACGATTATGTGAAAATTACAATAAAAAAATATTTGATATAGTTGATCAATTTATAGCAGGTTATGTTAAGAGTCCGCAATGGCTTAAAAATCCCCAAATTGCTAACGTTGTAGTAGAAAATTTATTTAAATGGAATGATATACGTTATAAATTGTTATGTTATTGTATTATGCTAAACCATGTACATATTCTGATTAAGCCTTTATTAAAAGAAGAAAGAAAACCTTTTTCGCTAACAAGAATTATGCAAGCACATAAAGGATATACTGCAAGTCAAGCAAACAAAATTCTTCAACGCAAAGGACAATTTTGGCAACATGAGTCCTATGATCATTATATCAGGGATTATGAGGAATTATTGCGAGTTGTGAGATATATTCTGTACAATCCAGTTAAGGCAAGATTGGTAAATGATCATGAAAAATGGCAATACAACTATGTAGAAGCTAGCGTTATTTCCTTATAAGCATTCGTAGTATCGAACAGTCCTGTTCGATATGTTTTTGCAGAAAACAGAATAAGAGCGAGAGATTATTTAGAAATGGCAGAGGTATTTATTGAACCTATCGGTTCAAGTGCGAACTGGACAGTTCGCAGCTACGATTTTAGCGTAGTATCGGACAGTCCTGTCCGACATTGTTTTCGCAGAAAACAGAATAAGAGGGAGAGATTATTTAGATATGGCAAATGTTTTTATTGAACCTATCGGTTCAATTGCGAACTGGACAGTTCGCAGCTACGATTTTAATGTAGTATCGAACAGTCCTGTTCGATATGTTTTTGCAGAAAACAGAATAAGAGCGAGAGATTATTTAGAAATGGCAGAGGTATTTATTGAACCTATCGGTTCAAGTGCGAACT
>Ga0307428_1000037_pt1 | contig 129611 bp, 108 predicted proteins | sample SalMarWE160240MG_FD_202161 | JGI IMG/M metagenome (GOLD analysis project Ga0307428, IMG submission 202161) | Salt marsh sediment microbial communities from the Plum Island Ecosystem LTER, Massachusetts, United States - WE1603-240 | ecosystem: Environmental > Aquatic > Marine > Intertidal zone...
AAAATGTGTCATTGCAAGACCTGACCCCTATGTCCACACCTGACCCCTCTTCTACACCTTATTAACTTCTTTAACAGTTATGAGGATAATTCATCGATTAGATTATCTATTTTTACTTCTTTTTGTTCTTTGGTTTGCATATTACGGAGAATCACCATATTTTTAGATAATTCTTCTTCACCAACTATTACGGTATATCTTGCTCCTATTTTATTGGCTATCCTCATTTGTGATTTTAGGCTTCCTTCGGAATAATCCATATCAGCAGATAAACCAGTATTTCTAATTTTTTGTAATAATCTAAAAGCTATATCTTTATACTTTTCATCAACTTTAGCTACAAATATATCTAATCTCTTTTCCACAGGCCATTCGACCTTTTGTTGATCTATAGCAATAATCATTCTCTCTATCCCTGCGGCAAATCCTACTGCTGGAGTGGGCCTTCCACCCAACTCTTCAATTAAATCATCATATCTACCGCCACCGCCTATAGCATTTTGAGCCCCTAATCCTCCTGAAATAATTTCAAAAGCGGTTTTGGTATAATAGTCTAATCCCCTTACCAATCGATGGTCTTCATGAAATGTAATTTTTTGGTCTTCAAGATATGATTTAACTTCAGAAAAATGTGATTTACATTCCTGACAGAGATTTTCAGCAATCACCGGAGCTGCTTTTATGGTTTTTTGGCAACTATCTTTTTTACAATCAAAAACTCTTAAAGGATTTTTTTTGTATCTCTCTTTACATTCAGAACATAGAAAATCTTGTTTATCTTTTAAATATTTTTTTAATTTTTGCACATAATCAACTCTACATTTTTTACATCCCACACTGTTTATTAAAATTTCAAGATTTTTTAAACCCAGTTTTTTATAAACATCTAAAACAGTTATAATAACTTCAGCATCTGCAGCGGAAGATTTAGTTCCAATGACTTCGATGCCGAATTGATTAAACTGACGAAATCTGCCTGCTTGTGGTTTTTCACATCTGAACATTGGACCAAGATAAAATAATTTAATTACCTTGGAAATCCTATCCATTCTTTTTTCTAAATAAGCCCTAACTACCGGTGCAGTTCCTTCAGGCCTTAAAGTAAGGCTCCTCCCTTTTCTGTCGGGAAAAGTAAACATTTCTTTAGTCACTATATCAGTAGATTCTCCAATCCCCCGGACAAAAAGGTCAGTATATTCAAAGAACGGAGTTCTTATCTCTTTATATCCATATTTACTTAGTATCTCTCTTATCATATCTTCGATATAATACCATTTCGAAATATCTTCAGGTAAAATATCCTGTGTTCCTTTGGGAACCTTAATAAACAATTTTTCTCTCCCTTTCTTGTTAATTTAATAGTGATATCCGTGTTTCATAAAAACCTTTTTATCAATGGCTTTCTTTATAGCATCTTCCTGGCTAATTTTCCCATCCATAACTAAATCCTTTAATGATTGGTCTAAACTTTGCATGCCGTCTTTTTTGCTTGTCTGTATAGTAGAAGGAATTTGATGAACTTTTCCCTCTCTTATTAAATTTCTGATTGCAGAATTGGCAATCATTATTTCCAAAGCGGGGACTCTACCTTTTTCATCTAAGGTTGGTATAAGTGTTTGAGCAACAATCCCTAAAAGAGAGCCAGCAATTTGCATTCTTACTTGATCTTGTTGATGAGGAGTAAACACATCTATTATCCTTTCCACGGTTTCTCCTGCATTTATAGTATGAACAGTAGAAAATACTAAATGTCCTGTTTCAGCAGCAGTTAAAGCCATAGAAATAGTTTCCAAATCTCTCATTTCTCCAACTAATATTACATCCGGATCTTCCCTTAAAGCACTACGTAAAGCAGAAGCAAAGGATTCAGTGTGAGAACCTACTTCTCTTTGAGTTATAAGACAATTTTTATGGTAATGAATAAATTCAATGGGGTCTTCGATGGTAATTACATTATCATATCTGTTTTTATTTATAATATCAATCAAAGATGCTAAAGTCGTAGATTTCCCACTTCCGGTGGGTCCGGTAATTAATACAAGTCCTTTTTCTTTATCGGCAAAATCTGAAAGTATTGAGGGTAAATTTAACTCAGAAAGGGTTTTAATCTTTTCGGGAATTAACCGAAAAGCTGCTGCCTCACCTCGCCGATGTTTAAAGACATTTACTCTAAATCGGGATATATTTGCTAATTCGTAAGATAAATCTAATTCACCAAATTTTTCAAAATCACTTTTTTGTTTTTCGTTTAGAATACTATATATCATATCATGAGTAATTTCCGGAGTTAATTTAGGTAAATCCAATCTTATTAATTTTCCATTTATACGAAGTACCGGAGGAATTCCTATATTAAGGTGTAAATCAGAAGCATCTTCATCCTTGGCTGTAATTAACAATTCTTTTATTTCCATAATTAACATCTCCTTTATTTTTTAATTATTCCAAATAAATTATATATAACTACACTACTGAGCATTTTTATTATTAAATATTCGGTCAATTATTTTATTAATATTTTAAAAGGAAGCCAAGACATATTTTAGCTTTCTTTCAGTAACCTTCTTGATTATTTCAACATTATACTTATTTTATTCACGAATCTATGAAATAAATTTTGAATGGATGGATTTCACTTTAATTTGTTATATTATAAAAAAATCCCTGATAATACTTTTACTAAATATCACCAGGGACGAGAATTGCTCGCGGTGCCACCCTGTTTGAATGGTAATTCATCCATTCCGCTCAATAGCCAATTAACGTGGGCCATACGATTAAGTTTACTAAATTTTTTCAACTTAATTAGTTTGTTTAGGGGTCTTTCGATTATATTCTCTTTTAATTTCTTAAAGAAAGATAACCTACTCTCCTATTTTCTATTTTTAAAAAATATTTAATTTTTAAAATTTAAGTAATTTTATATAATTTCATCTAAAAAGTCAAATTATCTAAAAGGAGGTATTAATAATACATAATATTTTTTCTTCTAACTACCCCACTAAAGTTTACACTATCATTAAACCTTTCTGCGGGTTTCCATAAATACTTTTTTATCTATTGCCTTTCTTATAGCCTCTTCTCGGCTAATCACACCTTCATCAATAATTCTTTTAAAGATTGGTCCAGACTTATCATGCCATCTTTCCTACCCATTTGAATAAGTGCAGGCATTTGGTGAATTTTCTTTTCTCTTATAATATTTCTAATTGCCGGTGTAGCAATCATCAATTCGATAGCCGGGACTCTTCCTCCTTCATCTATGGTGGGCAATAAAGTCTGGGCAACAATTCCCAAAAGAGATTCTGCAACTTGCATTCTAATTTGGTTCTGTTGATGTGGAGGAAATACATTTATTATTCTTTCCACAGTTTCAGATGCACTGTTAGTATGAAGAGTAGAAAATACTAAATGTCCGGTTTCAGCTGCATTTACCGCCATAGAAATGGTTTCCAGGTCTCTCATTTCTCCAACTAATATTACATCAGGGTCTTCTCTTAAGGCACTTCGCAAAGCATAAGCAAAAGAATCTGTATGAATTCCAACTTCTCTCTGGTCTATAATGCAATTTTTATGATTGTGGACAAATTCAATAGGGTCTTCAATAGTTATAATATGGTCATGTCTATTTCTATTTATAATATCTATTAAAGCAGCTAAAGTAGTTGTTTTCCCACTTCCGGTAGGTCCGGTAACTAATAGGAACCCCTTTGATTTTTTAGTAAAAGTAGATAATTCTTTTGGTAAATTTAACTCTTTAAGAGATTTTATTTTTTCAGGTATTAGCCTAAAGGCAGCTGCTTCACCTCGCCGAGTTCTAAAAATATTAATTCTGAATCTTATCATATTTTCTAATTCAAAAGAAAAATCTAATTCATGAATTTTTCCATATTTATCTTTTTGTTTATCGTTGATTACGCTATAAATCATTTCATGAACATTTTGTAAACTGAGTTCCGGTAAATCTAATTTTCTTAATTTTCCGTTTATGCGTAGAACCGGGGGAACTCCAACCGTAATATGCAAATCCGAAGCATCTCTTTCTTTGGTGATAGCTAATAATTCTCTTATATTCATTTAACTAAATTTTTCCTTTCCTAAATTATTTATAATTAGAAAAGATTAACTAAATTTATTTATTATTCTATCAGAGGTAACCCTAACATGCAAAAGACCAAAAAGAAAGTATCGAGTATATAGTATCGAGTATCGAGTAAAAACAAAGAAAAGTACTGTAGGAAAAAGAAGATAGGAAAACAAAAACAATAAATATTCTTTTCTTTATCTAACTACTCCACTAAAGTTTACACTAACAATATAGTATCGAGTATCCAGTATCGAGTTTAGTAATAATCGTTAGTAGTAGGGGTAGACCTTGTGTCTGCCAGTAATTAGAATATTAGCAACTAACAGACGAGCGAGACGCCTTTCCTACGGAGGGTAGACACAAGGTCTACCCCTACATATTACACATTGATAATTTCTTTACATAATACGAGATACGATTCACGAGATACAAGATACGATTTTATTCTGGCTCCTGGCTTTTATTTTCTTAACTAGTTAACTGGGTAACCAACAAACTAACTAACCAAATACGATATACGACATACGATATACTATATACTATTTTAGTTCTGCTTTTTTCTTTAGTATCTCCGCTTTATCGGTCTTTTCCCAGGTAAAATCTTCATCTTCTCTGCCAAAGTGACCATAGGAAGCAGTCTTTCTAAAAATTGGCCTTCTAAGATCCAAATGTCTTATTATCGCTTCCGGCCGTAAATCAAAAGTTTCTTTAATTAATTCTAATATTTTCGATTGAGGAATTTTTTCTGTTCCAAAAGTATCTATCATAATAGCTACAGGATGAGCCACTCCTATAGCATAAGCAATTTGTATTTCACCTTTATCAGCCAATCCGGCAGCTACAACATTTTTAGCGATATACCTTGCCATATAACTACCTGACCTGTCTACTTTAGTGGGGTCTTTTCCGGAGAAACATCCTCCTCCATGACTTCCAAATCCTCCATAAGTATCTACAATTATCTTTCTACCGGTTAGACCGGTATCTGCCTGAGGACCGCCTATAGCAAATCTTCCGGTAGCATTAATAAAATATTTTGTATTTTCATCAAGATATTTTTGGGGTATAACATAATTAATAACTTTTTCTTTGATATCATTTTTTATAGTTTCATAAGGAATATCAGGATGATGTTGAGCAGCAATTACTACCGCCTCCACTCTTTTTGGTTCCCCATTCTCATATTCAACCGTAACCTGAGATTTTCCATCAGGTCTGAGATAAGGAATTATCTTCTTTTTTCTTGCTTCTGCCAATCGATAAGTTAATTTATGAGCCAATGTTATAGGAAGGGGCATCAATTCGGGAGTTTCTCTGCAGGCATAACCGAACATCATTCCCTGATCACCTGCCCCGATAGTTTCCATGTCGTTTTTTTCTTTTTCTGTTTCTTTTACTTCCAGTGATTTACTCACTCCCCGATCTATATCCTTGGACTGTTCATCAACAGAGGTTAATACCGCACAAGTATCACAATCAAATCCATATTTAGCCCTGGTATAACCAATATCTCGGATGGTTTGACGTACTATTTTGGGAATATCAATATAGCAAGAAGTAGTGATCTGCCCGGCGACCATGACTAATCCGGTAGCAACCAAAGTCTCTACTGCCACTCTTCCATAAGGATCTTCTTTGTAGATTCCGTCCAGTATAGCATCAGATATTTGATCGGCAATCTTATCCGGATGTCCTTCTGTAACTGACTCGGAAGTAAATAAATATTTATTCTTCAAATCTAACATCTCCTTTGTTTTTTTTAATTATAAATATTTCTTATAGTTTTCATTATTAGTCATTCTTTTGATTATCTTCTTTAAGTCACCTTCTCGTTTTTTGGGATAAATCAGTTTTATATCTCCACTTGATATTATAACTAAATTAGATAAACCAATAGTAACTATTAAACCTTCATCGTTTACAATAACACACCTCTTGGTATCTATTCCCTCATGCCCACCTTGAATTACATTGCCATCTTTATCAAGAGGAAAAATTCTCTCCATCGAAGTCCAGGAACCAATATCATCCCAACTAAAATCTCCTTTTACCACCAATCTATTAGAAACTTTTTCCATAATCGCATAATCTATAGATATTTTTTCTAATCCATAAAATACTTCTTTTACAACTTCCTTTTTGTCTAATGTCCCTAAACTATTTTTTATTCTCATTAAACCATTATAAAGTTTTGGGATCTCTTTTTTTATAGCATTCAAAATATCTCTACAAGTCCAAACAAATATACCACTATTCCAAAGATAATTTCCCTCACTTAGAAATTTTTTTGCAGTTTCTAAATTTGGCTTTTCTGTAAATTTTTTCACCACACAAGCAGTAATATTATCGGTCTTTTCTACTCCTTCGCCTACACAAATATAACCATATCCGGTTTCTGGCCGCGATGGTTTAATGCCTATGGTAATTAAGTTACCTGTTTCACGAGCAAGTTTACAAGATTTTTTAATGACGTTTAAAAATTTTTCTCCACCTTTTATTATATGATCTATGGGAAGTGTAATCATAGTAGTGTCAGGATCTTTATATCTATGTTCAATAACTACTGCAGCCAAACCGATGCAGGCTGCGGTATCTCTACCAACTGGTTCAAGGATATAATTTAAATAATCTATTTCAGGAAGAGCATCTTTTATGCTATCAAAGAGATCTTCCGTGGTAGAGATAAACACATCTGATAAATCAATTAGCGGTGACACGCGATTAATGGTCTCTCTAATCATGCTATTTCCACCAGTGATAGATAACAATTGTTTAGGTGTATCGAAACGACTATGCGGCCAAAATCTTTGCCCCCGACCACCAGCCATCAGTACTGCAACATTTTTCATAAAAATTATCCTCCCCATTTAAACAGTATATAGTAAAGAAAAGAATCAGAATTCAAGAACCAAAATAAAATCGTATCTCGTATTACGTAAAGAAATTAGCAATGTATAATATATAGGAGGCAGACCTTGTGTCTACTTATCGTAGGACAGGCGTCTCGACTGTCTATACAAATGTAGGGGTTCGATTCATCGAACTCGCCAAATGAAATTAGCCAGATAACTCGGGTCGGATAAATCCGACCCCTACATTAAAATTACTACTCTGTACGAAAAGTTTTGAATTTTAAATTATGTTTTTACGCTTTTCGCTTTAAATTTTCAATTTAACTTATTATATAATTATTTCTATAATTTATCAAAAATAATTAATTTAGGTTTATTTACTAATTATTAATGGATATAGTCTTTTATATAAAATAAAAGTTAAGATACCACTGATAATCCCTTTTAAAAGATTAAAGGGAATAATAGCTGGAATTAACATTTTAATTACGATATCTCTATTAACCCCTAAATAAAGAGGAGTAATTATCAAATTAGCTGGAACCATTATTAAAGTCATTGCTAATGTCCCCAAGATTAATCCTAAAATTGCTCCCTTCTTATTATGATGCAAGAGATAGATTTGAGATGATACAAATACAAAAGTTCCCGTTGCTAAAAAATTCATCAAAGCGCCATAGGGACCGCCTTGCCCGGTAATAAGAGCAAAAAGCGTAGCAGTAATTAGAGACATTAAAACACCAATTTTCGGGCCTAATTTAAAAGATCCAATCAGGAGAAATACACTCCCCGGATCATATAATAAAAATGGCGCTTGGGGCAAAATAGGAAAATGAATAAAATACCCTGCCACTATGGATAAGGCAACTAATAATCCAATACTTGTAATTCTTTTACTTTTCATACTAACTCTCCTCTTTTTATTTTTTATTTTTAAGTAAATATTTCTTAAAATAAAATATCCCCGAAAAAATTATATTTTCTCGGGGATAATCCTTATTTAAAATAAATTACTTCTCCTCCCTTCCAGACTTTACTGTCGGCTCTGGCTTTTCACCAGATCTGCCAATCACACAATAAATAATTTTAGTTTAAAATATAATCTTTTAAAAAATATTGATTTCATTTTTTAAAAATTATTAACTTCGTTGTGTGCTCAACTCGTGGGCTTATTCAATCATTGATATAAAACAATAGAAAGAATTTACCACCGGTCGGGAATTGGTTAATTTTTGGTTAACCTCACCCTGCCCCGAAAAAGTTTAATCTTCAATATTCTATTTTTAGAATTATATCACTTTTTTAGACTCTTTACAATAAGCAAAATAGCCAATTGACCGATAAATTAATTTACCAATTGACCAATTAAAACTATATCGAGTATCGAGTATCACGTATAAAATACAGTAATAAGTAATAAGATTATATTTATGAATCTGTAAAACAGGTTACTTATTACATGTTACGCAACACACAATTTGCTGGCAAACTGGTTAACCGGGTAACTGGATAACTAATATCCTCTACGCTATACGCTAAACGCTGTACGCTATACGCTAGTTCTATTCACTAACGACTAATTTAATCAGTAGCTTTGATTTCATTTTGAGCTTCTTCTAAACTAAATCCTCTTAAATTAGCATAATAGTCCAATACCTTATTCAAATAATTATCAGGTAATTCCTTATTATTGGTTAACTGTCCTTGTACATTATATGGTCCTTGATTATAGGCAATAATAGCAGTCTTAATGTCATTAAAATTCCTATTTAACATAGATAAATAATATACTCCGATTTTAATGTTTTTAATAGGATCAAACAATGTTTTCTCTGCTCCGTCCCATTTAATACCTATGTTTTCTGCTAATTCCGGAGCTATAAATCTTCTTACCTGACACAATCCATAGGCATAAGAATCCGAAACGGCTTTGGGATCGTAATTGCTTTCTGTTTTTATTATGGCAGTTATTAATAAGGGATTAAAATTATATTTTACAGCTTCTTCATAAATAGTTTTAGATATCTCATATATAGATTTACTATCTAAGGTAGAATTATTTTTAGAAATATCCTTTACTGCTTTTGTAATATAAAATTCTCTTTTAACTTCGTTTGAAATCATTCCGGTTAATTCTTGTAATTGCATATAAATTTCTGTAAATTGATCTCTACCTATTCTCACTTGACTATATTTTTTTACTTCGTTAGATAAATCTTCTACTCTACTGGCTATCTTCTCATTCTGCAGGTTTATACTTTCAATATATTTCTCTGTTTGTCTGCTTAAGTTTTCCACTTTATTAATTATTTCTTCATTCTTTAAGTTAACATTTTCAATATATTTTTCTGCTTGCATACCTAAGTTATTAACTTTTATCTGCAGATTAATAAATAAGATAATTATGATACACATAAAAATTATAAATATTGATCCGAGATTTTTGTTAATATTTTCTCTAAGCGAATTTGGCATATCAACTTTTTCTCCTTTAATTTTTGCAGTAGACATAAATATCCCTCCTTGGGTATTTTTTAGGGGTGGTAACTTAATTTATTGTACTTTGCTACCTTCAGTTATATCTTTATCTATAGTTAATAAAACTACATTATCTTTATTAACCGCAGCTAAAAGCATACCTTGAGATTCTATTCCTCTAAGCTTTACAGTTTGTAAATTAGTTACAATTATTATTTTCTTTCCCAATATTTCTTCAACAGAGTAATACTTTTTTACTCCGGCTACAATAGTTCTTTTTTCCTCTCCCAAAGTAACTTCCAATTTGAGTAATTTATCTGTTCCGCTCACTTCTTCAGCAGAAATAACTTTTCCTACTCTCAAATCAATTTTTTTAAATTCATCGTAAGATATAATATTAGCTTTATCTTCTTTTATCTCTTTCTGCCCTTTCTTTTTAGTATCAATCCTGGGAAATATTATTTTCCCCGGCTTAACTAAAATTCCTGGCTTTAACTTTCCCCATGAAGCATTTTCATCTAATCTTATTTTTTCTAAATCACTTTCCAATCCTAACTGTTCCCAAATTTCTTTTGCTTTTACCGGCATAAAGGGATAAATTAAAATGGTGGATAGGCGAATAGATTCAGCCAAATTATATAGAATAGTAGATAATCTTTCTTTTTGTGAACTATCGCGCCCTAATATCCAGGGCTCTGTTTGATCAATATATTTATTAGTTCTTCTTATAAATTGCCAGATAGTTTCCAAAGCAGTGTTAAGCGATAAATTATTCATTTGAGTATAATATTTTTTTATAGTCTTTAAAGCAAAATTCCTTAGCTCCACATCGTATTTTTCTTTATCTATCCCTGATTGGGGAATTTCTTTATTGAAATACTGAGTAATCATAGCTATAGTTCTACTTACTAAATTCCCCAAATCGTTAGCCAGGTCATAATTTATTCTTTTAATCAATAAATCTTTAGAAAAATTACCATCTTGCCCAAAGGAAACCTCTCTCATTAAAAAATATCTAAAGGCATCAGCACCAAATTCTTCTGCCATTTCATAGGGGTCTACTACATTACCTTTAGATTTTGACATTTTTTCTCCTTCTATAGTCCACCAACCGTGAGCAAAGACCATCCGGGGAGGTTCAATTCCAGCCGCCATTAACATGGTAAACCAGATAACAGTATGGAATCTTAATATATCTTTCCCTACTAAATGAACATCTGCCGGCCAGTATTTTTCAAATTTTCCATTATCTGCATTATATCCTGCAACAGTAATATAATTCAATAAAGCATCATACCAGACATAAATTACATGATTATTATCAAAAGGAACATCTATCCCCCATTTTAAGCTTTTTTTTGTTCTAGTTATACTTTGGTCTTTAAGACCGCTTTTTACAAAACTTATAATTTCATTTCTTCTTGCTTTCGGTTGAATGCATTGAGGATTTTTTTCAAAATATGATAATATCTTGTCCTGGTATTTTGACATTTTAAAGAAATAACTTTCTTCTTTTATTTTCTCTATTTTTTTACCACAAGTGGGGCATGTTTTATCCGTCAGTTGAGTCTCAGTCCAAAAGGTTTCGCAGGGCACGCAATACCAGCCCTCATATTCACTTTTATAAATATCGCTATTTTTATATAACTTATTAAAAATTTCTTGCACTACTTTAATATGTCTTGGTTCAGTTGTGCGTATAAAATCGTCATATTCTATATTCAGTAAGGGCCAGAGATTTTTAAATTTTAATACCACTTTATCTGCCAGCTCCAGAGGGGTTAGATTTAATTTTTCTGCTGAACGAGCAATCTTTTGGCCATGTTCATCTGTCCCGGTAGCAAAAAGAACATCATATCCGGATAGTTTTTTATATCTGGCCAGAACATCTGCAGCTATAGTAGTATAGGCATGTCCGATATGTGGTACATCGTTAACATAATAGATAGGAGTAGTTATATAAAATGTTTTTTTTGATTGATTATTTTCTTTCATTGATCATCATCCTTTCTGGTTCGTATATCGTATTATATAGCGTATAGGAAAAATCATCCTGTACGACATGCTACCTACTTCTTTTAATAAATTTTGAATATCATTTCTTATCTCTTTTTGTAATTCCCGTGAAGCCTGTCCTCGACCTGATCGGGGAACGGGAATCTATCTTCTAATTCTAATCTCCACCCCTGGATTCCCGCTTTCGCGGGAATGACAAAAGAGTTCGTAATTTTACACTTTTAGCTTTTCTCGCTAGATAAAATGCATTCGCATTACTGATATATCCTAACTTCTGGCTTCTGAATTCTTTCTGTTTTCGTTTTTCTTTTTCAATCCGTTATACGCTATTTACTATTCTGTTTTCTTTGAATTTACTATACGCTCTACGCTAAACGCTATCCGCTATTTTTCATTTCCAATAATTTTTTGTATATCAAATTCTTCGGGATATTTAATTTTTCCTGAGTAATTTTTATTATTTCTCTATTAGAATAACCCTGGTTTTTTAGTTTTTTTAAATATTCTTGCATTATACATTCATCTTTTAAAAAATCTATTGTATCACTTTCCTTTTTCTTAATTCCTCCCTGAACAATCAGGGCAATTTCACCTTTTATTTCTTTCGTACTAATTTCTGTTAGAACCTGACTCAGTTTTCCTCTAATTATCTCTTCGTACATCTTAGTTAACTCGCGAGCTATAACTATTTTTCTTTCTCCCCAAACATCCAACATATCTTTAAGGGCTTTTTTTAGTCTATGCGGGGTTTCATAGAAAATAATGGTTCTCTCTTCATTTTCTATACTTTTAAAATATCTCTTCCTCTCTTTAATTTTACGGGGCAAAAATCCCTCAAAAACAAATTTATCGGTAGGTAATCCTGATACAACTAAAGCAGTTATCAGTGCTGAAACACCGGGTATAGGAATTATTTTTATATTATTTTTTAAAGCTAAATTTATCAATACATACCCTGGATCGGAAATTCCTGGCATGCCCGCATCAGAAACCAGAGCAATGTCCTGACCATTCTTTAATATTTCTACCAAATAGGGAGCTTTTTTAGATTTATTATATTCATAGTAGCTTGTAACTTTTGTATTTATCTGGTAATGATTTAATAATTTTAATGTATGCCTGGTATTTTCAGCGGCAATTAAGTTTACCTCTTTTAAAATCTTTAAAGCCCTTAAGGTAATATCTTCTAAATTTCCTATAGGTGTTCCACAAATATATAAAATACCAGTATTTTTATTTTCGTTCAAATTACTTATTTGTCTCCATTTTTTAAATTAAGGAATACAGGGTCCTCGATTTTTAATTCTTCTTTTCCCCCCTTTATTCCTTCTAATAATACAAGGTTCGCTTTTTCTCCTGGTTGTGGATGAATAAATTTAATAACTTTCGGTTCAATGTCATATTTTTTTAAAGCTAATACTAATTTTATTAATTTAGCACTTCTATAAATTAAATAAATTCTTCCTTTATTTTTTAACAAATAATTACTTACGGAAATTATATCCTCTAAATCACCTTTTATTTCGTGTCGGGCAATAGCTTTACTGTTTAGAGGATTAACCTTTCCATGCCCCAGAGAAATATAAGGAGGATTGCTTACTACTACATCAAATTGCTGGTTTTTAAAAATATTTTTTAGGTTTCTGAAATCTTCTTGAATTATAGTTATACAATTTTGTAATTTATTTAATTCAACACTTCTTCTGGCCATATCGGCTAGATCTTTTTGTATTTCAATTCCATGAACAGACAATCCTTTTCTTTTACTAAATAAAAGTAGAGGTATTATCCCAGAACCAGTACCCAAATCAATAATTTTTTCATAGCTTTTAACTCTAATAAAATTAAGCAGTAAAATGGAATCCACTGAAAAACGATATGAATCGCTTGCTTGAATAATTTTTAATCCTTTATCTCCTAGATCTTCGATCTTTTCATTATTATTTAGCACTTTTATTTTTTATTCCCTGTTTTTCTAATTCTTCTTCGGGTATCTTAATTCTTTTCTTAATGCCACCATTCTTGCTTCTGGAATCGCTTTCTAATTCAACTATAATATATTTTTTTAACACATTTATTTCTATAACTTTTCCTTTGCCTTTCTCTGTTTCAACATTATCTCTCAATTTAGGATACTTTTTTAAGCACTCCTTGTAGAACTCAGATTCGTAAGATAGGCAGCACATTAATCTACCGCAGAGGCCTGATACTTTAGATTGATTCAGTGCAATTTTTTGTATTTTAGCCATATTAATATGAATTGGAGTAAACTTTTGAATATAAGAAACGCAACACACTTCTCTCCCACAAATTCCCATTCCACCTATTAATTTTGCTCCATCTCTTACTCCAATCTGTCTCAGCTCTATTTTAGTTTTAAAAATTTTAGCTAATTCTTTAACCAATTCTCGAAAATCTATTCGCTGAGTAGAAACAAAATAGAATATTATCCGGCTTTTATCAAATAAATACTTTACGTAAACTAATTTCATGGGCAATTTATATTTTTTGATCTTCTCTTTACAGATATCTGATGCATCAATTTCCTCTTGCTTTAGTATTTCGAGTTTCTTAAAATCTTCTTTATTCGCTTTTCTAAGTACATCTTTAAGCGGGGTATCTATTTCATCATTTTTTATATATTTGTAAGGGATCACTACTTTGCCTAAGTCTAAACCAATAGCTGTTTTTACTAAACAAATATCCCCTTTCTTCAATATAATTTTATTATTAATTTTAAAATAATAGATATAATTTGTTTTGGCAAATTTCAAACCAGTTACTTTAGGCAATACTCAACACCTACCATCTTTATATATAATCTTTCTAAAATAAGACGTTTATTCACATTTTTTATCAAATATTCTTCAATCTGTTCTAAGTAATCCAAAATATCAATTAGAATTTCCTGGGAATAGATTTGAGATTTTTCCTCAAGTATTTCTAATTTATCGCAATTGGCAATATACTTTTGATCTCCTGTATTTTTAATAATTAAAATATCCCGATACCATAATTTTATCATTTCTAAAATCTCTTCTATTCTATCTATTTCAGATACCATCTTTTCAACTTTTGCAAAAATATCGTCACCATATTTCCCGGGAGATATAACTGATAAGTAGTCTAGTACTTCTTCCCTTCTAATAAAATATTCCTTACCTGATAACAATTTTAAAGCCTTTTCGATGCTCCCTTGAGCTAATTTAGAAATAATTTCAGCTTTCTCTTTCTCCAAATTTTTGTTTTTATTTAACAAAAACTCTTTTATTTTATATGAGGATATCAATCCAAAATTTACCATCTGGCAACGTGAGACTATAGTAGGCAAAATTGGATCTATCTTTGAGCAAATGAGAATTATTATTGCGTAATAAGGTGGTTCTTCAATGGTTTTCAGTAAACAGTTTGACGCCTCAAGAGTCATTTTTTCTGCTTTGTCTATTATGTATACCTTTTTTCTATTTTTAAAAGGCTTCAGTCCAATCTCTTTTCGCATTTCTCGTATTTGTTCAATCCTTATCGAACTCTTGATTGGTTCAACAATTTTTAAATCCGGGCTGCATTGCTTACTAATCTCATTACACGATTGACAGTGTTCGCAAGCTTCTGAATTTTTATTAAGGTTTAAACAATTTACCGCCTTGCTAAATTCTATAGCCGCTAGCTTTTTCCCAGTCCCTTCGCTCCCGACAAAAATATAAGATGAGGAGATGTTATTCTCTTTTAGAGATTTTGTCAGTATTTTTAGTGCTCTTTCCTGTCCAACTATATCATTAAAGGACATAACTACTCCCTTTCTAGCGTGTAGCGTACAGCGTATAGTGTATTAGTTACCCAGTTACCCTGTTTATCAGTTGGCTAGAGTTAATTTTATTCGTTAATTTCAAATACAAGTTCTCGGCTGCAAGAAGAGAGACAGTTGACATACTTAACCAACCTGATTTTAATTCTTCAACCGGGTAACCGGAAAACTGGCTAACCATCTTTACTATATACTCGATACTTTTTATATTCTGGATTCTGGCTCCTGACTTCTACTTTAATTTACGAGATACGATTCACGAGATACGAATATGATTTTGCACTTTGCGTTCTAAGTGCTATCCGCTATCTTTCTTTTCACAATTTTGACTATTTCTTCAAATATATCTTCTTTGCTCCTATTGGCATTAATTATTTTAATTCTTCCTTTTTCTTCATGAGATAATTGGTAATAGCCGTGTCTAACTCTTTCTAAAAATAATTTTCCTCCGATAATTTTTTTATTTATGAATTCTTCTTCAAATCGCATTTCATGCGAATTACCGAAAGAAGCTGACCTCCTTAATCCCTCGTATGGATCAATATCTAAGATGAAGGTTAAATCAGGAATAGCTTTTCCCACGACTAAGCTATTTAGATGCTTAATAATTTTTAAATCTATACCTCTTCCATACCCTTGATAAGCAGTAGTAGAATCATAAAAACGATCAGATATAACTACCTTTCCCTCTTCCAACGCTGGTAAAATTATTAATCTGACATTTTCTGCCCGAGAAGCTAAAAACAATAGCATTTCGGTTTTGTAATCCATACCATCATTTTTTTGGTCGAGAAGAATTTTACGTATTTTATCTCCAATATTTGTTCCTCCCGGCTCTTTAGTATAGATAGAAGGAATTCTTTGTTTAATTAAAAAATCGAAAAGCATCTTTGCTTGGGTAGTTTTGCCACAGCCTTCAAGCCCTTCAAAAGTTATAAATAACCCTTTTTTCATTATATGCTTCTTTAATCCTTTTTAGATTATTAATTAATTTAAATAAAAATGCTTTTTACCTGTCGTATTAGCTTTTAACTCTTCTTGTTTTCATTATTTTTCATAAGCACTCGGCAAATATCAGTTAGAGTTACTGTCCCCACTAATTTACCATCTCGCAAGACAGGAAGCCTTTGTATTTTATTTCTAATTAGCAAATCCGCTGCTAAAACTTCGTTGTCATCTTCATCGATAGTAACAATATTCTTTCTCATAAATTCTTCAACTGGATGTTGAGAGTATTCTTTTAAACTTTTAGATAATTGTATAAATTCAGAAAGAATAGAATCACTATTTATAATTCCTAAATAATTCGGTAGAGTAGCTCTGATTATGTCGTGTAAAGATATAAATCCGACAATCTCCTGATTATTATTGACTACTGGAAGCCCGGTAATTTTATGTCTGGATAATATACCTATTAAATCCACCAATTTACATGTGGCTAAAGCACTTGTAACATCCCGAATCATAATATCCTTTATTTTCAATTTGATTATCTCCTATCTATATTTATCCTTACAGTCTCTTAATGTTCACACACTGAAGACATTTATTCACTTCTTCCCTTGAACTAAATTCCTCTTCTTCTCTTAGGGCGCTGGCTAAAGCACAGGCCATAGAAAATTTTATTGCTTCCTTAAGATTTTTTCCCTCTTCGGTTAAGGCAATTGCAAATCCTGCAATCAAGGCATCGCCTGCTCCGATTAAATTTACGATTTCATGATAGTCAGTCTCGGCAAACCATATTTCATCTCGGGTAGCAATTATATCTTTTTTTTGTTGCAGAGAAACTACACCAATTTCTGCTCCTCTCTGTACAACTTCTTTTGCTGCTTTAATCGCATCTTTTTCCTTATCAATTTTAATTCCAAAAATTTGATTGCTTTCTCGAAGATCAGGTTTTGCTAAAAAAGGCTTTTTCTCTAAACCTTTTATAAATTGTTCTCCGGAAGTATTTAAAATAGTTTTTACACCTCTTTCCTTGGCAATAGAAATTAAATCACCATATATATTTACAGGGACTCCTCGAGGCAAACTTCCAGAGAGTGTAACTACAATACATTGAGACATAACCCGATAAAAGATTGATTTTAGCATCTCTAAGTCATATTCTGTAATTTTAGGTCCTGTTTCGCTTAATAAGGTGTGTTGCCCCGTTTCTTTATCTGAAATAATCGTATTACTTCTAGTCTTCTCTTCGATATGCCAAAAATTAGTAGTTATGCCCATTTCTCTTAGTTCTTCTTCTATCATTCTCCCTCTACCGCCTCCTAAAAATCCGATAGCGATAGTTTCTCTGCCACATCCCCTAACAGCTTTAGACACATTTATTCCTTTACCACCAGAAGTGGTATGGGCTTTTAAAACTTTATTATAATAATTTATTTTCAGATTACCAACTTCTAAAACCACATCTATCGCAGGGTTTAAGGTAACAGTACCTATCATATTTTATCCCTTCCTTTTTACTATACTAATTTTTTTTGATATTTCTAAAATTATAACTTACTTAAGTATATTTATCAATCTTTACGTACAGTATCGAGTATATAGTATCGAGTATTGCGTTAGGAAGATAGTATTTAGCGTATAAAAAGAATTAATAAAGCTAAAAATTAAAAACCATAATTTAAAATTCAAAGCTTATTCTAGTATTGTATTGTTTTTTGTGTAGGGGGCGGATTCATCCGCCCCGGATTTTTTACGGGTTTGATAAATCAAACTCCTACTTTTTTTCTCTTTTGTTTTCTTTATTATATACGAAATAAGACATACGATATACGATATACTATGCTCTAAAGGTTTTGAACAATTTAATTATTATAATTCCGCAAATAAAGCCACCAATGTGAGCAAACCAGGCCACTCCGCCTTCTCCTGTTTTAACCGCTAAAGAAGATATGCCATATAAAAATTGGTATATTATCCAAAAACCTAATACTACTACCGCGGGAATTTTAATCAATCTTATAAAAAAACCAAAGATAATCACCGTAGTTACTTTAGCTCGGGGATAAAGCAACAAATATGCTCCTAATACACCGGCTATTGCTCCACTCGCTCCAACCATTGGTACTTTAGAATCAGGATTAAAAAATATTTGTGTAAGAGCGGCAGCTACTCCACAAATAAGATAAAAGATTACAAATTTTTTTCTACCCAAATAATCCTCTACATTATTTCCAAATATCCACAAAAACAACATATTTCCTAATAAGTGAACGATACTGCCATGCATAAACATAGAGGAAAATATGGTTAAATAAATAGGTGATGGACCGGAAGGAAAAAGATCGATATGATGAGTAATTTCAAAAGGAAGTAATCCCATTGAATAAATAAATTCAGTGAACTTTTCACCTAAGGATACTTGATATAAATATACTATTGAATTCAGCACAATTAATGCTACTGTTATTAAGGGAAATTTTTTTGTTGGTACATCATCATAAATAGGAAACATAAATTATCACACCTCAGATTGTTACTTGGTTAGCTGGTTCATTAGTTAGTTAAGGATTAAATGAAGTAATCCTTATTATAATATTATTAGCAAAAATATTATAACATAATTTAGTATATAGCATAAGAGTATTATAATATATCGTGAAGAAAGCAGAAGTTAGAAGACAAATTAGTTTATAGTAAAGAAAAAAGCGAATAGCGTTTAGCGTAGAGCGTAGAGTAAAATTAGCGTGGAGCGTTTAGCGGATAGCGGATAGTTAGGGAAGAAGGAGCCAGAATTCAGGAGCCAGAAGCCAGAATATAAAAAGTATCGAGTATATAGCAAAGATGGTTAGCCAGTTAGTCAGTTTTCCGGTTACCCGTTTAAAGAATTAAAATCAGGTTGGTTAACTGTATCAACTAACTCTCATCTTGTAACTGAGAACCTGTATTTGAAATTAACGAATAAAATTAACTGGCCAACTGGTAAAATATAGGTAATCAAGTAACTAAATAGACTTGCACCTATTAATCGAAAACTTGTATTTAATCTAACGAGTATCGATTCTATCGAAGGCTAACTAAATATTAAAAATTAGTTTAAATTGGTTAATTGATATTAACTGGTAAACTGGGTAACTGGGTAACTAATACACTGTACGCTAAACGCTGTACGCTATACGCTAAAAAGATTTTAATTTATTTTGCTTCAAATTCTGTGGGAGATTGATCGATTAAATTAAAATTATATAGTATTTTTTTGACAATTCTTTCTGAAGCTTTTCCGTCTCCGTAAGGATTGATATTTTTTGACATTTCCGTATATTTTTCTCGACTGTTTAAGAGTAAATCAACTTCACTACAAATCCTTTCTTCGTTAGTTCCAACTAGTTTTGCCACACCCGCTTTAACTGCTTCTGGTCTTTCTGTTTCATCCCGTAATACTAATACTGGCTTACCCAAGGAAGGCGCTTCTTCTTGTATCCCGCCAGAGTCTGTAAGTATAATATATGATTTAGACATTAAGTTAATCATATCATCATAATCTAAAGTATCGAGAAGCAAAATATCTTTTTTATTTTGCAAGATTTCCTGAACATTCCTTCTTATTTCAGGATTTTTATGCAGAGGGAAAATTACGGATACATCAGAATGTTCGTTGATTATTTTATTTATTGCTTGACAAGTTTCTCTTAACGGTTCTCCCCAGTTCTCTCTTCTATGCATAGTTACTAAAATAATCTTTTTCTCAAATATTTTTTTATCTTTTAATCGAGATTCTCTAAATATATAGTTCTCTTTAATCATTAATAACAGAGAATCTATCACAGTATTTCCAGAGATAAAAATATCTTCTTTTTTTACTCCTTCAGAAAGTAAATTTTCATATGATTGGGTAGTGGGAGCAAAGTGGAGATCAGTTAGCACGCTGGTTAGATGTCTATTTACCTCTTCAGGAAAAGGATAATATTTATTGTTAGTTCTAAGCCCGGCTTCTACATGACCTATTTTTATTTTCTCATAAAAAGCAGCTAAAGCTCCAGCAAAAGTAGTAGTAGTATCACCCTGTACTAACACCATAGACGGTTTTTCTTCTTTTAATATTTTTCCAATGCCTAAAAGACAATTCTTGGTAATATCTGATAAAGATTGACCTTGTTCCATAATATCTAAATCGTAACCAGGGTTAATTTGAAATATTTCTAACATCTGATCCAACATTTCCCGATGTTGAGCAGAAACTATGATTCTGTAATCTATAAGATGGGGGTATTTTTTTATTTCTGAAATTATGGGAAATATCTTTATGGTTTCGGGACGAGTTCCGAAAATCATAGCAATTTTTATTTTATTCATAATGAATCTCAACTACTCCTGCTTCTTTTAATATCTTTCGTGCTAATTCATCAGGATATTTTTCTTTATAAATAATCTTCTTTATTCCTGAATTTATAATCATCTTAGCACAAGTAACGCAAGGTTGAGTTGTACAATATAATACGCTACCTTTTATACTTAAGCCATGTAATGCAGCCTGTACAATAGCATTTTGTTCAGCATGTAATCCCCTACATAATTCCTGCCTTTCTCCGGAAGCAACTTTTTTTATTTCTCTTAAACATCCTATTTCTAAACAATGAGGCAGCCCCCTGGGTGCACCATTATACCCGGTAGTAAGTATTCGCTTATCTTGTACGATTACTGCTCCAACTTTTCTTCTTAAACAGGTAGAACGTCTGGAAACTAATTCAGTTATTTCCATAAAATATTCATCCCAGGTTGGACGGCTCATAAATTTATATCTCCTTTAAAAAAATTTAGCGTAGAGCGTACAGCGTTTAGCTTATAGCGTATTAGTTTCCTAGTTATCCAGTTACCTGTTTACCAGTTAATGTCAATTAACCAATTTACCGATTCGCCAATCGACCAATTCAAACTCATTTTTAGTATTTAATTAGCCTTCTATAGAGTCGATAGTCGTTAGATTAAATACAAGTTTTCAGTTAATAGGTGCAAGTTTATTTAGTTACCTGGTTACCTACAGTTTACCAGTTGGCCAGTTAATTCTAGCCGTTAATTTCAAATACAATTTCTCAGCTACAAGAAGAGAGTTGGCTGATACAGTTAACCAACCTGATTTTAATTCTTCAACCGGATAACGGTAAACTGGCTAACGGTTAACTATCTTAGCGCGATACGATTCACGAGATACAAGATACGAATTTTTATTTTGTACCGAATAATCTATCCCCAGCATCTCCTAAGCCCGGGACTATATATCCATGTGAATTCAATCTTTCATCAACAGCTGCTGTGTATATCTTTACATCTGGGTGGTATTTTTGTAACATATTTATACCTTCCGGAGCAGCAATTAAGCACATAAATTTTATATCTTCCGTGCCACATTTCTTGATATAGTCTATACAGGCAACAGCTGTACCTCCGGTTGCTAACATCGGGTCAACAATAATAACTTTTCTATCTTTAATATCAAATGGTAATTTAGCATAATATTCTACAGGTTTTAAAGTTTCAGGATCACGATACATGCCAATATGCCCTACTTTTGCAGGGGGAATAAGTTTTAATATTCCATCAACCATACCCAAACCTGCTCTTAAAATAGTTACAATAGCAATGTTTTTTCCTGAGATTACTTTACTTTTAGTCTTGCCAATGGGAGTTTCTATTTCAATTTCCTTTAATTCTATTTCTCTGGTTGCTTCATAAGCCATTAAATTAGATAGCTCATCTACTAATTCTCTAAATTCTTTCATTTGAGTATTTTTGTCTCTTATTAGAGTTATTTTGTGTTGTATTAAGGGGTGGTCCAAAATAATTACTTCTGACAATGACTTTTCCTCCTTATTTATATAGTATCGAGTATATAGTATAGCGTATAGCAAGTAGCATATAGTAATATAGTATCCTGTATCGAGTTGAACAGAATATTAACAGTATGTACAGAACACAGGAAGGTAGAAGACTAAAAAAAAGTATCTCGTATATAATGAATATACTATAAGAAATTTAGAGTCCAGAATCCATTAACTAGAATCAAAAATTTAGAGGTCTAAATTAAACGCTAAGAGTTTCTCAAAATCTTTACTCGATACTCGATACTGGTTTAATTTATTTATAAATTTTATCTTCTTCTTGTTTTATTTTATTAAGGCGATTAATGTGCCTTTCCTCCTGGCTAAACTCAGTATTTAACCAAACTTTTACAATTTCTTTAGCTAATCCCGAGCCAATAACTCTGCCTCCCAGGACTAAAATATTCGCATCGTTATGTTCTCTGGAATACCGGGCAGTAAATTCATTATAACAAAGGGCTGCTTTGATACCATCAACTTTATTGGCAACTATTGACATTCCAATCCCTGTTCCACAAATTAATATTCCTTTATCAAAATTTCCATTTTTTACTTTGTTAGAAACTTTAAAACCTATATCTGGATAATCCACTAGTTGTTCACTATCGCATCCAAAATCGGTAAATTCTATATTTAATTCCTTTAAATATTCTTTCAGATTTTCTTTTAATTTATATCCACCATGATCGCTCCCTAAAGCAATTTTCATCTTATATCTCCTCACCTTCGCTATTTATTACTTTATTACTTGTCTTAATAATTTTATCTAATATCTTCTCTAAGTTTTTTTTTAACTCTCTTGCTACAATTCGATAAAATTCAATTTTCCTTCCAATCGGATCGATTATTTCATAATTTCTTTCGTTGTTTTGATTGCTTTCAAATTTATTATTTAGGGTAAATTTCTTAAGTAGAAATGTCTTATTTTGGGCAAAGGGAAATTCTTTATGAATATATTCTTTATGTTCATTTGTCATAACTAAAATTAAATCTGCTTTTTTAATTAGTTCTTCCCGTAATTCTTGGGCATGGTGTTGAGAAATATCGATACCCTGCTCAAACATAACTGAAATTGCTTCGTAAGTGGGATTTATCCCTGGCAAAGCAGAAATTCCAGCCGAAATAATATTAAACTTGCTATAATCTCCTGTTCTTTCCTTCAAAATTTTTTTAAACATACCTTCTGCCATAGCACTTCGGCAGGTATTTCCGGTACAGACAAACAAGATGGTTTTAATCATTTTATTAAAACTCCATATATTCGTATCTAATACAGCGTATAGCGTTTAGCGTATAGGATAAATCATTAGAAATAAAAATTTAAAAGATATTTTTATTCTTTTATAGGGCGTATGCAATACGCCCCTACTTCTATACACTACACGCTAAACGCTCTACGCTAGTTATTTATTCCGGTATGCTATTACCACTCTCTCTATCCCCAAATAATCTTTAATAATTTCTATATCTTGATTAAAGTTATTCTCTTTTAGAATTAATTCTTCAACCATTTTCGACTGATTCAAACCCACTTCTAAGGCTAGGAAACCATTCTTTTTTAAATATTGAGGACTTTTCATTATAATTTTACGATAATAACCTAAACCGTCAATTCCTCCAAATAAAGCAATCTTGGGTTCATTATTTTTAACTTCGGGAGACAATGATTTAAAATCGTAAGAATTTATATAAGGAGGATTTGAAATAATTCCATCTAAGCTGTTTTTTTCAATTCTACCGATAAAAGGTTCAAATAAGTCTCCCTGTAGAAATATTATTTTATCTTTACAATCATGTTTTTGAGCATTTTTTAATGCTATTTGCAAAGATTTTTTAGAAATATCGGTTGCGTAGATGATAACATCTTCTGTAAATTTAGCTATGCTTATAGCAATTACACCTGTACCGGTTCCTAAATCTGCTACCTTTAAATTATTAGAATATTTATAATTTTTTAATCTTTTTATTACTTCTTCAACTAAAATCTCTGTTTCTGGCCGAGGAATTAACACTCCTTTTCCTACCAAAAAATCTATCCCCATAAATTCTTGATGTTTAGTTATATACTGGAGAGGAATTTTTTTTATTCTTTTCTCGATCATGTCTTCTAATTGTAATTTTTCTTTATTTTTTAATTCTCTATCACCATTTAAATACATCTTGCTTCTATTCATTTTTAGAAAATAACTTAATAGAATTTGCGCTTCTATTTCTGAATTTGTTATTCCTTTATTTTTAAATATTTTGCTAATATTTTTTAAAGCTTGCCCTACAGTTTGAAATTTATTCTTATTTTCCAACATTGTTTTAAATTTCACTGCTCGTTTTTAATTTTTCTGAAAGATTAGTCACTAAATTATCTAAATTTCCTTCTAATACTTCTTCCAAATTATGTAAATTTAAACCAATACGATGATCCGTTATTCTATTTTGAGGGAAATTATAAGTTCTAATTCTTTCGCTTCTATCTCCGGTGCCAACCTGGTTCTTTCTCTTTAGAGCAAGTTCTTCATGTTTCTCTCTCTCTGCCTTATCTAAAAGCCTTGCCCTTAATATTTTTAGAGCCTTATCTTTATTTTTATGTTGGGATTTCTCATCCTGGCAGGTAACTACCATCCCGGTTGGAATATGGGTAATCCTAATTGCTGAATCTGTAGTATTAACGCTTTGACCTCCAGGACCGGTAGAACGAAAACGGTCAATTTTTAAATCATTTGAACTAATTTCCAGCTCAACCTCTTCTGCCTCGGGAAGTATGGCTACCGTAACGGTTGAAGTATGTATCCTTCCGCTTGATTCGGTTATAGGAACGCGTTGTACCCGATGTACTCCGCTCTCATATTTTAACTTTCCGTATACACCTTTTCCTATTATGCTAAATATTATCTCCTTAAACCCTCCAATTCCTGTAGGATTGGAACTCATTACTTCAGTTTTCCAAGTATTATTTTCTGCAAATCGAGAATACATTCTAAAAAGATCACCAGCAAAAAGTGCAGCTTCGCTGCCTCCAGCGCCAGCTCTTATTTCTGCTATACAATTTTTATTATCGTGAGGATCCTTGGGGAACATAATTTCTTTTAATTCTATTTCCAAATTAGATTTTTTCTCTTTTAATTTTTCCACTTCTTCACTAATTAATTTTTTAAATTCTATGTCCTTTTCTTCTGAAAATAATTTTGAGTTTTCCTCAATCTCCTTTATTATACCCTTGTATTCTTTGTACTTTAAAACTGCTTTCGAAATATCAGAGTGCATCTTTGCGCATTCCTGAAACTTAGCCTGGTCTGCAATAATATTTGGGTCAGAAAGATTTTTATTTAATTCTTCATATTTTTTTTCTAATTCTTCTAATTTTTTATACATTATTTACGACTTCAGATTTTATATTTTTGTTTTCTTCAGGCAAAACACCTTTTAATGCTTTTATAGCAACCTCAATCTGAGCATCATCAGGTTCACTGGTAGTAAGTTTTTGAAACCATAATCCTGGCATCACTGCCCATCTTATAAAAATCTTATTCATGTTTTTTGCTGATAATTTTAAAATTTCATAAGACAAGCCTGCTATTAGGGGAATTATAGCAATCCTATAGGCTATCCTTAAAAGTAAAGTTTGCTTCCCCAATAAAGAAAATATCAAAATACTCATTATTAATACAATAAAAATAAAGCTTGTTCCGCATCGAGGGTGTAAAGTACTGTATTTTTTCACATTATCAACATTGAGTTCTTCGCCTGCTTCATAGGTATATATTACTTTGTGTTCTGCCCCATGGTATTCAAATACTCTTCTTACATCTTTTATTTTTGAGATAATAAATAAATAAATTATAAATATACTAATTCTTAATAATCCTTCAAATAAATTGTAAATAATTATATTAAATAGGTACCTGTCTAAATATCGAGCCATTGCGGTAGGAAGAGCTATAAAAAACACTATAAATAGTGCAAAGGCGATTACAATTGTAAAAAACATTTCTATGCTATTTATTTTCTCTTCTTCGCCCGTTGCCTGTTCTGCAGAATAAGTTAGCGCCTTTAAGCCAAGCACTAAAGACTCGATTAAATTAATTACTCCTCTAAAAATAGGCCATTTAAGAAATTTCATCTTATCGGATAATGTCCTTAGTTTACCTATTTTTAAAATTATTTCTTTATCTGGTTTACGAACAGCAATAGCATATTTTAGAGGAGATCTCATCATCACTCCTTCAATTACTGCTTGACCTCCATAATTACAGTCAGCATTTTTCATTATTATCCATTTACTCCTTCTTCTTTATTTTAGACCAGGGCTTACCACAGGATAATTCTCCTTCGGGGCAAGGTCCTAAAATGCAAGGCGGACCTGCATTTTCAAATATAGTGGGCGCAATACTCTTAACTTCTTTTAACATATTCATAGCAACTTCTCTAATCTCCCATTGGGCTCTATTGCAACATCGTAATCTAAAGATATGCAGTAATTCCCGAGCATTTGCAGATATTATCATTTTAGTTGCAACCGCCTGTGGCAAAATATATCTTGCATCTTCTGCTTTTATGTTATGATCTAGCAATAATTGATAAATTCCATCTAATTCTTTTATGGCATCTATAAATATTTTAGCTAACTTTTCATCCTTCTCGATAGATTTTGGGATAATATAAGGAAAGCCCTTCTTATTTATTTTAACATATCTTTGGCTTTGTTGGGAAAAAGAGGCAAGCCGATGTCTTACTAATTGATGAGAAGTAACCCTCGATATTCCTTCTATAGCGAAAGTAAAAGTAGCATGCTCTAAAACAGAATAATGTCCTAATTTCATTATTTTTTTAACTAATTTTATTATTGATTCATCACTAAGTTTTTCCCTTAATTCTTCTATTCCTAATGCAGAATAACATAATCTTGCTGACTGAGCTACAATTTTTTCAGGATCTCTAGTGTAATTTATCAACCTGACTTTCATAGAATTAAACTCCTTTTAGTTAGCGTATAGCGTACAGCGTTTAGCGTATAGTATAATTTAGTATCTCATATTAAATATTATGTATCATGTTCAGATTTATTTATACAGGTTTCGACTTTCATTAATGCGAGCTTAATGAAAATCAAGCCTCTACAAATAACTTATCACACAATTACTCGTATTTACTATATACTAATTTGGTTTCTGTATTCTATCTTTTTCTTTCCTAACTATATGGCTCTACGCTAAACGCTGTACACTGCCTTGCAATACGCTACCTGCTATACAGTCTATGCTCTTTTCTAATTTTAATTTTTGAACTTTGTTTTTGCTTTTTGCACTTTTAGTTTTTCGCTAATTCTGCTCACACTTCTTGCCCGCACCTATACGCTGTACGCTCTACGCTATTTCCGCGATACGCGATACGAAACTATTCCTTGGGCACCACATGACATTTACGACATCTTGCCTCATAGCTTTCTTTTGCTCCAATCAATATAGTTGGATCACTATACTTTGCTGGCTGACCATCTACTAATCTTTGAGTTCTGGAAGCCGTATTACCACAAACCATGCAGATAGCTTGCAACTTATCTATATATTCTGCTATTGCAAGCAATTTAGGTATTGGGCCAAATGGTTCTCCCCTAAAATCCTGATCTAAACCTGCAATAATTACCCTTTTCCCTTGGTCGGCAAGTTTTTGGCAAACGAGCACAATATCCTCATCATAAAATTGAGCTTCATCAATAGCGATTACTTCAGTATCTGGTTCTATTCTTTGCAAAATTTCTTTTGATTTAGTAATATTTATAGCTTCAACCTTAGTGCCGTTATGCGAGTAAATATACTGAACAGCATACCTATTATCAATAGTTGGTTTAAATATCTGAATCTTTTTTTTGGCAATTTGGACTCTACGAACTCTTCTTATTAATTCTTCACTCTTCCCGCTAAACATGCTCCCACATATAACTTCGATCCAACCAGTGTTTACATCTTCACGCATTTCTTCCCTCCTCTACAGCATAATTATAATAAAAATATAGTAATATAAAAAAACAGAGCCTTATAAAAGCTCTGTTTTTTTATATTTAAATTGATTCATCATTTTATTACAAATATTCTTAAATAATATCTTTTTCTCGTTCATATTTTTTATTCTTGTAATCATTCATCAAAAACTTTTTCTATTTCTTTTTAATGGAATACTTATTTTTGAAATAATTTAAATATTTTTATGAAAGTATCATTAATTATCACTATCTTCGTCGTTGCTTAAATTGTATTTTCTATTAAATCTCTCAACTCTTCCTGCAGTATCAATTATCTTTTGTTTACCGGTAAAAAAGGGATGACAGGCAGAACATATTTCTACTTTCATATTCTTTTTAGTAGAACCGGTTTCAAAGCTATTACCACAAGCACAACTTATTGTTGCTTTTCCATATTTTGGATGTATATCTTTTTTCATTTTCCTCTTCCTTTAATTTCCTTTTTTTATATTTAATAGATAAAAATCTAAAAAATTATAACATATTATTATTTTAAGGTCAAAGTTTAATTCGTATCTAAAACAGTATCGAGTTAAGAAAGAGAAAGGAAAGATAGAAAAAAAGTAACATTCTTCTTTCTCTAACTACTACATTAAGATTTGCACTATCTGAAATATTTTATTAAATATCCTGTTCTTTAATAGAATCTAAAAACCCTTGATTAATCTTTGTCTTTTTTAATTTATTAATCACTAATTTTACCGCACCCAGAGATGGTTGTGAAGCCAATGCTCTTCTTAGTAACCATACTTTTTGTAATTTCTCTTTAGACAGTAATAATTCTTCTTTTCGAGTACCTGATTTCCTAATGTCAATTGCTGGAAATATTCGATTTTCAGAAAGTTCTCTATCTAGCCTTAATTCCATATTGCCAGTACCTTTAAACTCCTCAAATATTACATCATCCATTCTGCTTCCAGTTTCCACTAAAGCGGTAGCAAGTATAGTTAAACTGCCTCCCTCTTCAATATTTCTCGCTGCCCCGAAGAATCTTTTTGGTAAATAAAGAGCACTTGAATCTAATCCACCAGATAGAGTTTTGCCACTCGTTGGAATAGTTTGATTGTAAGCTCGCGCTAATCTCGTAATACTATCTAATAATATTACCACGTCTTTCTTTTGCTCTACTAACCTTTTAGCTCTTTCCAGGACTATTTCCGCAACTTTTATATGATTAGTAACAGGTTGGTCAAAAGTAGAGCTTATTACTTCAGCTTTTACTGATCTTTGCATCCCAGTTACTTCTTCCGGTCTTTCATCAATTAATAAAACCATAAGATTTATTTCTGGATGATTAATTGTAATTCCATTAGCAATCTTTTCTAATAAAATTGTCTTACCTGCTTTTGGAGGAGAAACTATTAGACCTCGTTGACCTTTCCCAATTGGCGAAAATAAATCAATAATTCGTGTTGATAGTCCACTTGATTTATTTTCTAATTTAATCATCTTTCTGGGAAAAAGAGGAGTAAGATTTTGAAAATCTATTCTTTCTTTAGATAATTCTGGATCTTCGTGGTTAACTGCTTCAATTTTTAATAAAGCATAATATCTTTCTCCTTCTTTAGGAGGTCTAACTTGGCCTGATACTAGATCACCAACACTAAGATTGAATCTTCTTATTTGAGAAGGGGAAATATAAATATCATTTTCACCTGGTAAGTAGCCTCCTGTTCTTAAAAAACCAAATCCCTCACTCATAATCTCCAAAATTCCCTCAGAAAACATATAACCCTTTTTCTCTGTTTCGGCCTGTAATATTTTGAAGATCAAATCCATCTTTTTTATTCTGGAAAAATTATTAATATTATATTCTTTTGCAATTTTACATAAATCGTCAATCTTTTTTTCTTTTAATTCTGTTAAAAGCAAACTGTAGGACCTCCCTTTATATATAATTAGATTTTATTAATATTTTAAAACATTTATAATATTTAAACTAATAGCGTGGTTATTTCTAAATGAATTTAATAATAAATTGCTGATGTATGATGCTATTTTTATCCCGTATGACCAAAAATATTTTTCCACCGGCACTTTCTAATAAGAAAATATCTTGAAGTAGTAATGTTATTAGAAAATTCATTAAAAAGAGGGCTATTGAAGAGTTATCCTTCTATATATTATATCTAAAGATATTTTATCACTAATATTATATTATTACAAATTTTTTTATCATTACACTAACTATTATTACTATTTGAAAATATTAAGTTATTAAGATTGTATAAACGCGAAGTTCTTAACTCTAATTAACCTATCCATTGGACAAACTGATAGTTTTCTTTATTTCTCTAAACATTTTCGAATTAATTTTAAATCACTGGGCTTATCTAAATCAATCATTATTTCAGGACATGATACCATAATTGCAACAGAATTATAACCAAGTATATCGGTTACCCTTTTTTCTATTTCCTCCAGAGTTAGTGTTTTAAATAAAAATTTTAATATAAACTTAATCCCTAATATTTTAGCGTATTTCCAGGTAGCTTTCCTATTTTCAAATAATTCCTTAATTAATTTTTTATTTTGAAAAAAAACGTCTGGTTTAAAAAATGTAATATTCCCTCCACAGAATACCCCTTCTTTCATTTTTATATAAGTTCTCTTGGTTTCAGGGTATTTTTTTACAATATTTTCCTTGGTAATTATAGGATAGCCGATATATGCTTTTCTTTTTGTGCATATTTCTAAAAATTCATCAATTGCTTCCGGGGTAATCAAGGGAATATCAGAGGTTAAAAGCAATAAATTATCATCAGAATTAAAATAATTTAACCCAACCTCCATATTTTCAAGTATAGAGTTACCGGGATTTAATATTTCTTTTACCTTTTTACCTATATAAGGATAAAGTTCTTTTTTGGGACCTACCACTATAATTTGGTCAATATTTTCTGAATTATTTAACGTATCAACAATATATTCAATCATAGGTTTACTGTCTATCATAATTAGAGCTTTATTGTTTACATTCTCAGCAATTTCTAAAGGACCTTTTTTCTTCGCCCCTGCTAATATTAAAGCATCAAACATTTTTTTTCACCTATCTTTCATTCTAAAGTCAAAAGCTTATGAAATATTATAGCCTGCTAAACTTACTAGTTTATTTTAAATTTGCCAATTAAGCAATTAACCAATTGTCGAGTAGATTCTCCAATTAAACTCAAAACTTTTTTCTTTAATTTTAAATTTTAAGTTATAGTTTTGCGCTTTGTATTTTTCGTTTTTAACTTTTTTACTAAATACTATTCACTAACGACTATTTTTTATTGCTGCTTCTATAAATTCCCTAAACAACGGGTGAGCCATGTTAGGTCTTGATTTGAATTCGGGATGAAATTGCACCCCTATAAACCAGGGATGGTTCGGAATCTCAATAATCTCTACTAAATTTAAATCCTGATTTAAACCACTGAATCTTATACCATATTTAGAAAAATCATTCTTATATGAATTATTAAATTCGTATCTATGCCGATGTCTTTCATAAATCATTTCTTGGTTAAATATTTTAAAAGCAAGGGAATCTTTTTCTAATTTGCAAGAATATGTCCCTAAGCGCATAGTGCCGCCTTTTATTTTTATTTTCTTTTGTTCCGGTAAAAGATCAATTACAGGAAACGGTGTTTTAGGATCAAATTCTGAGCTATTAGCTCCTTCTAAATTTATTACATTTCGAGCAAGCTCAATAACGGCACATTGCATTCCTAAACAAATTCCTAAAAAAGGTATTTTATTTTCCCTTGCATATTTTACTGTTTCAATTTTACCTTCTATCCCTCTTTTCCCAAAACCGCCCGGTATTAGGATCCCATTAATATCTTTAAAAAGATCTTTCGGGGAATGTTTTTTTACTTCATCCGAATCAATTCTTTTTATTTTTACTTTACAATTATTGTCGATTCCACCATGAAGAAGCGCTTCGGTAATACTTATATAAGCATCTTTTAAACTAATATATTTTCCCACTACTCCAATATTAACTTCTCTTTTAGGATGATATATTTTATCGACCATATTTCTCCAATTTTGCAAATCAGGACCCTGGCATTTTAAATTTAGTAACTTTACGATTAAATCTCCCAACTTTTGTTCTTCAAATACTATTGGTACTTCATAAATAGATTTAACGTTTATTGCTTCAACTATCGCTTCATTTTTAATATCACAAAACAAGGATATTTTATTTTTTACCTCTTTGGAAAGTTTTGACTGGCAACGGCAGATAACAATATCTGGTTGAATACCAATTTCTCTAAGCTCTCTTACGCTGTGTTGGGTAGGTTTTGACTTTAACTCTTTGGCAGCTTTAAGATAAGGCACAAAAGTAACGTGTACATATAGAACATTTTCTTTGCCTATATCATTTCTAAATTGCCTTATAGCTTCCAAAAAAGGAAGACTTTCAATATCACCTACTGTCCCTCCGATCTCTACAATTACTATATCTACTTTCTCTTTTTTGTTTTGGGAAATATTTTTAATGGTAGATTTAATCTCATCGGTTATATGAGGTATCACCTGAACAGTGGCCCCTAAAAAATCTCCTCTTCTTTCTTTGGAAATTACAGAACTATAGATTTTCCCGGTAGTCATATTATTATTACTAGATAAATTTGTATCAATAAATCTCTCATAATGTCCTAAATCTAAATCTGTCTCCGCCCCATCTTCAGTGACAAATACTTCACCATGTTGATAAGGATTCATGGTTCCGGCATCAACATTTATGTAAGGGTCTATTTTCTGCATGGAAATATTTAAACCCCTACTTTTCAATAACCTTCCGATAGAAGAAGCAGAAATACCTTTGCCTAAAGAAGAAACCACTCCACCTGTAATAAAAATATATTTTGTCATAAGTCTCCTCTTTTAATCATTTATTAAATTAGTCAGTTAGTGAATAGCCGTTAGTCATTGTGAGCTCTGATTTATCAGAGCGTGACAATCCATTTATTAAAAAAACTTAAAGCGAAAAGCTATACGCTCTACGCTAAACGTTATTCGCTATCAGGGCGTATGCAATACGCCCCTACTTTTTTCTCTCTTTTATTTTCCTTACTATACACTATATACGTATTTAGTTATCCAGTTTACCAGTTACTTTGATTAGTTAGTAATATTGTCCTACCATAGTTAATTGGTTTGATATTAATTTTTAATCAGCTAACCAAGTAACTAAATAACCAACTAACTAATTCTTAGCGAGATACGAAATACGATATACGAAATACGATATGCTATTCATATTGTAAAACATAAATTTGTGTACTTTTAGGCAATGTATCCTCTGTTATTTCGAACTCACTCGACTCTAATCTTTGTATATTATCTTTATTTGACAGAAATACTTCCACTGGGTCTATAGAGAATTTAATAGCCTCGGTTTTATAATGCATAGGAACTGTTATCTTAGGTTTAATGTCTTTAATTATCTGAGTAGCTTGACTGCTATTTATAGTATAGAATCCACCCACAGGAATAAAAAGAATATCTACTTTACCTATCTCGGCTAATTTATCAGGATTTAAAACATGTCCTAAATCACCTAAGTGACATAAGCTTAATCCATCCGCTTTTATAACAAATATAGTATTTGGCCCTCTCTGTCCTCCGTAAACGCTGTCATGATAAGATGATATTCCTCTAAATTCCATTTTATGTGATTCTCTATTTACCAGACCTTTAAAAACTACCGGTCTTCCTTTTACTCCTCTCACATAATTATGGTCAAAGTGTTCGTGGCTAACAGTTACAATATTGACCTTAATCCGAGGGAGTTTATAGCCAAGAGTTTCATCGAAAGGATCAGTGATAATTTTAATTCCTCTTTCAGACTCAATTAAAAACGAAGAATGTCCTAACCATTTTATTTTCATGATCTTTACCTTCTTTATCTCATATATCGTGTAGCCTATAACATTAGTTAAATGGTTAATTAGTTACTTGGTTAACTGGTTAAGGAACGATTATATCCATGAATTAATATTAAACTAATTAACCAATAAACTAGCTAACCAGCTAACCAGACGAAATACGCGATACGAGATATTAAAACATTTCCCTAATTACTTTATTTAATCTTTCTTTTGCTAATTCCGGTTTAAAGTTTAATATAATGCTTCCCATCTCGGTTTTTTGTATTATATTAAATGGCTCCAAAGAAAATATTTTAGTAATTTCTTCTACTTCATATTCTTGCACTCTTTTAAGCCCAACATATGCATCAATTTTTTGATTAATTATTTTAGTTAGTGACTCTACATTAAGGTAAAGTTTTTTACCGCTATTTTCGTGTAATAAATTAATAATGATATTAATCAGTTTTATTTTGTTATAGAGCATTTTTCTCTTTTCGAATAATTTAAAAATATTATTCTTAACAGAATTATCTAGCGAAAAAATTGATTCCAAATTACTTAAAGAAAAAGGTAATTTATCATGTTCTTCTATGAGATCGCATAACCACCTCAGCTCAAACAATATAACTTTGTTCTTTTCCGTTTTTCGGCTTAGTTTATCATAATCGAAATCCAGAGAAATAATTACCAAATAATCTGATTTTGTTTCCTCTTTTACCTTGTTAAACCCATTCCAATGCTCATACTTTTGTATTTTTTCGCTTTTTTTATCTGACAACTTTGCATCAACAATTAAATTGTATGTTTTATAATCTAATAATGCTTTTGCTAAAATAAAAGATGCCTGTCCTTCTAATACAATAGAAGTTTCAAAACCCAAAAATTCAAACACTTTTTTAAGTAATTTTTTAAGACTTTCGTTATCTTCAGAACTTATCAGTCTTAATTGCATTTTCTTAATTTCACTCAACCAATCAAAGAGACCCCACATTTCTTCTTTCTCTTCGATAAATCGGAAGTCTTTCCTCAAAATATTATCAATATATTTAGAAAATAAATTTTCTTCGTTTACTTCTACCTCTAATACCCTTTCGCAAATCTCTTTATAAGTTAGAGGATGTCCTGCTTCTTGTAATATTTTAAAAACTTTTTCACTTAAATCGTCCTGAGGTTCTATCTTGGCTTCATCTTCTGTTACCAAAAAATATCGTTTTCTATCATAGTCAATAAGACCAACAAAAATAATATCGTTTACTTTTAGTTTCTTCTTTTTATACCATTCCTTAAATCCAACTAAATAATTGAGGTCATTATTCACTATTGCTTCTATTTCATTTCCTTCTTTGTCTATAAAAGTAATTTCAACGGTATTTTCTTCTTTAGGGAAAAAAGGTCTCATATAACTGGTTAAAAACATAGTACCGTCTTTTAAACAATAGCTGGTGAGAGAATACTTAATGTTTGCATCTTTATATTGCCATTTCACTAAACCCCATACTCCTCTTTTTATCCTCATAAATCTTTTATCTCCACTCATAGAGGCATTTACAGCATAATATGGTTCTTTGACCTTCAATGGTCTTATTTTTGTTAATTCTTTAGTAATTTGACGATAATGTAATGGCTTTTTATGTTTGATTAGTATTTCATAAGCACTGTCAGCAACTGATTTATGTTTCGTAAGTCTCTCACCTCCGATTAACCAATTTAGCAATTAACTAATTGACCGATTATCCAATTTACTTATTTACTAATTCACAGGTTCACCGATTAACAAATTCATCTATTTTATAATAATAGTTATAGTTGATAATAATTCCAAAAAAATTACCTTGATATTGTTTAAAAATTCACCTTATTTATTATATACATTTTCCATTATGTTTTACAAATAAATTAGTCGTTAGTGAATAAAACTAGCGTAGAGCGTACAGCGTTTAGCGTATAGTATAATATTATAGTATAGAATATCCAGTATCGCGTAAAGATAGGGGTTCGAGATAGGGATTTATTCTTTTCTTTGTATTTCGTCTTTTTATTTTTCTTTCCTCATCACGGCAACGCCGTGATGCTACACGCTAAACGCTATAATTTTACTTATATCTTTTCATTAACTTAACATAATCCAAGGCGTGTTCCTTTAAATTCTCAACTTCTTCTTCAGTAAGATTGCGCACCATTTTCGCTGGTACACCCAAAGCCATGGTAAACGGTGGTATTTTAGTCCTCGGGGTTACTATTGCCCCAGCTCCTATTATGGCTCCTTCGCCTACTTCTGCACCATCAAGCACAATTGCCCCTATCCCTATCAAAGAACTATCTCCAATCTTGCACGAGTGAAGCATTACATTATGACCTATGGTAACATTGTTGCCTATTATAGTAGGAACTCCTACATCACAATGAACAATACTGCCATCCTGAACGCTGGTATTATTTCCTATACTAATGGGAGCTATGTCACCTCTTAATACTACGTTATACCAAATGCTGGAGTATTTTCCGATTATAACTTCTCCAATTACAGTAGCATTTTTGGCAACAAAGGCTTCTTCGCTAATTATTGGTCTTTTTTCTTCAAAATTTAGTATCATTTTCTTACCTCCATAACTGTTTTAATTTTTTCCGCAATTTTATCTCCAAATCCTGGTATTCTACTTATGTCAACCTTGGAAGCATTCTTTATCTCCTCTATACTTTTAAAATGTTCTAATAATAATCTTTTTCGTTTAGTACCAATTCCTGGAATAATGTCTAACTTTGAATTACGTAATTCTTTACTTCTAATTCTTCTGTGATAAGTCACCGCAAATCTATGGGCCTCATCTCTTATTCTTTGCAGTAAAAAAAGTGAGTCAGAATTAGAAGGTAATGTTATCGGTTTATGAACCTCCGGTTTAAATATTTCCTCTTCTTTTTTGGCTATACTTATTATTGGTAATTCAAGATTCAAATTGTTTAATATTTTTTCCACCGCACTAAGTTGACCTCTTCCTCCATCAACGAGAACTAAATCTGGCAATCTTTTACCTTCAGATAATAATCTTTTGTATCTCCTCTCTGTTACCTCTTGCAACATGGCATAATCGTCAATTCCTTTAACTCTACTCACTCTAAATCTTCGGTAATCTTTCTTTTTTGGTCGTCCTTTCTCAAAAACAACCAAAGAACCAACAGATAATTTTCCCTGAATATTAGAGATATCGAATGCTTCAATTCTTTCTGGTAGTTTCTTTAAGCTTAATTTATCTTTTAACTCAATAACTGCCTTCTGACCCTTCTCAATTTCGTCTTCTTCTACTTCTTCTACCTTCTTCAGCAAATAACTATTTTTATTATTTTTTCTATATAAGTTTATTTCCTGACCCTTTAAAATTGCTCCAATTGATTTTATTCTATCTCTCACTTTGGCAGCTTTTTCGTAATTTAGATTATGGGAAGCTTCTTTCATTTCTCGATAAAGACCATTTAATAATTTTTTTTGTTTCCCTGCCAAAAACAGGCAAATTTCTCTTATTCTTTTTCGGTACTCTGTTTTGCTAATCATATTCGCACAAGGAGCTGAACACAAACCAATTTGATAATCTAAGCAAATTTTCGCCTTCTTTAAATCTTTTTTCCTGCATCCTCTAATTTTAAAAACTTGCCTTAATAATTTTATCACAACCCGGGTAGCGTTTGTATCCACAAAAGGGCCGAAATACAAAGCTTTAGCTTCTTTTATCTTTTGATTTATTCTTCTGTAAAATAATATTTGAGGAAATTCTTTCTCTAAAGTAATTTTAATATAGGGATAACTCTTATCATCTTTCGATTGAGTATTATAGTAGGGACTGTTGCTTTTAATCATTTTACTTTCTAAGATGAGTGCTTCTATTTCAGAGGAAGTGGGTATATATTCAACATTCTCGATCTCTTTAATCATTTTATTTATCCTTGGAGAATGTTGGGAAGAACTACTAAAATAAGAAGAAACTCTACTTTTTAAGGAATTGGCTTTCCCTACATATATTACTTTCCCTTTTTTATCTTTAAAAAAATAAACTCCACTTGTTTCGGGTAATTTATTTATCTTTGATTTAATATCCATGTTTTTTACCTTTATCGAATTAATAAAATAATAATTTGTATCTCGTATCTCGTATAAAATACAGTAACAAGTAATATGTAATGAGTAACAAGATTAAATTTCTAAAATACTAAGAACAGGTACTTATTAAAAATTACTTATCACACATTAACAATTACGGGCAGACACAAGGTCTGCCCCTACTAAATTAATACTTTTTTTAAATATTCTCCAGTAAATGAATTCTTATTATGAGCTATTTCTTCAGGAGTTCCCTTGGCCACAACTCTTCCTCCCTCTTCTCCACCTCCTGGGCCAAGATCAATGATATAGTCTGCTGATTTAATTACCTCTAAATTATGTTCAATTACCATAACTGTATTCCCAGATTCTACTAACCTATCCAAGACATCGAGTAATTTTTTTACATCGTCAAAATGCAGACCAGTAGTTGGCTCATCTAAAAGGTATATGGTTCTTCCTGTACTTTTAGTACTTAATTCTTTAGCCAATTTCACTCTTTGTGCTTCACCGCCAGATAAAGTGGTAGCTAATTGCCCTAATTTTATATATCCTAATCCTACATCGTATAAAGTTTGTAACTTTCTTTTTATCGTAGGAATTGCTGTAAAAAATTCCAGAGCTTCTTCTACGGTCATATCTAACACCTGAGCTATATTTTTATCCTTATATTTTATTTCTAAAGTTTCTCGGTTATACCTTTTACCTTTGCATATTTCACAAGGTATATATACATCAGGTAAAAAATACATCTCAATCTTTATTATCCCTCCGCCTTGGCAGGCTTCGCATCTTCCTCCTTTTACGTTAAAACTAAATCTGCCTGGTTTATAACCTCTAATTTTAGCTTCTTTTGTCCTGGAGAATATTTCTCTAATCGGAGTAAATGCCCCGGTATAAGTAGCAGGATTAGATCGAGAAGTTCTACCTATAGGTGATTGATCAATGATTATCACTTTATCAATATTTTCTACTCCTTCAATTTTATCATAAGCACCGGGATGAACTCTGCTATTATAAACTTTTTTAATTAAAGCTTTGTACAAGGTCTCCTCTACTAAAGTACTTTTACCGGAACCAGATACTCCAGTAATACAAGTAAGTGTACCTGAAGGAATGGATACATCAATATTTTTTAAATTATACTGGCGAGCTCCGTAAATCTTTAAATATTTCCCATTACCTTTTCTTCTTTTAGAGGGGATATTAATTTTACTGAAGTGGCTGAGATATTTTCCAGTAACAGACTTCTTATTTTTTATAATATCTTTAATGCTGCCCTTCGCTACTAAATATCCACCGTGTATCCCTGCTCCCGGTCCAAGATCTACAATGTAATCTGCAATTCTCATTGTAGCTTCATCATGTTCAATTATTATTACCGTATTCCCTAAATCTCTCAGCTTTATAAGAGTCTGTAAAAGTTTGCAATTATCTTTTTGGTGTAAACCAATACTCGGTTCATCTAAAATATAAAGTACTCCGGTTAGACTTGAGCCAATTTGGGTAGCTAAGCGAATTCTCTGGTTCTCTCCTCCAGCTAATGTAGAAGATGAACGCGATAAAGTTAGATAATCTAAACCTACATTACTCAAAAAACTTAATCTATTTTTTATTTCCTTTAAAATTTGGCTGGCAATAATCCTTCTTCTTTCGCTCAATTTTAATTTTTCAAAAAAATCATAATTCCACTTGATAGATTTCTCAGCTATATCCGCTATAGAAAAACCGTCAATAGTAACATTTAAGCTTTCTGGGCGAAGTCTTTTACCCCTGCAAGAGGGACACGGTCCAATATTCATAAACTTTTGTATCTCTGAGCGAATATATTCTGATTTTGTTTCTCGATATCTTCTTTTTAAATTATTAATTACTCCTTCAAAAGAATTTTCATGAGTCCAATAGGTAGATTGTTCATCGTTCTGATATTCAAAAGGTATCTTTGTTCCTCCCGAACCGTATAATATAGTCTCCTGAAATTCAGATTTCAATTTAACGAAAGGTGTATTAAGACTGAAACCATAAAAATCGGCCAAACCCTTTAATATGTGATATAAATATTTTCCTTTAACCTCTCCCCAGGGAACTAAAGCGCCCTGCAGTATAGATTTATTCTTATCCGGTACAATTAATTCCGGATCAAATTCCATTTTAAAGCCCAAACCGCCACAAGCAGGACAAGCTCCATAAGGATTATTAAATGAAAAGATTCGAGGAGCAATTTCCGGTAAATTAATTCCGCAACTGGGACAAGAAAAATGCTCGCTAAACATCTTTTCTTTACCGCCTTCTATATCAATTACTACTATTCCTTCACTTAAACTTAAAGCAGTCTCGATAGAACCAGCCAAACGAGTCTTTATTTCAGGCTTTACTAGCAATCTGTCTACTACTACTTCTATATTATGATTTTTGTACCTATTGATTTTTATATCTTCTTCTACTTCGAAAGTGTTTCCATCAACTCTTACTCTAACAAATCCTTTTTTTTGAATATCTTCTAATATTTGTTTGTGTTCACCTTTTTTGAAGCGAATTATCGGGGCTAAAACTTGTATTTTTGTTTCCGGGGATAAATTTAAAATTTGATCAACCATCTGCTCAACTGTTTGCTTGCTAACTCGTCTACCGCACTGCGGGCAGTGAGGTATTCCAATCCGGGCAAAAAGTAACCGTAAATAATCATAAATTTCCGTTACAGTACCTACTGTAGAGCGAGGATTCTTGCTTGCTTTTCTCTGATCAATGGAAATCGCTGGTGATAATCCTTCAATATAATCCACGTCAGGTTTTTTCATTCTTTCCATAAATTGACGAGCATAAGAAGACAAAGATTCAATATACCTTCTCTGACCTTCTGCATAAATCGTATCAAAAGCTAAAGAAGATTTACCAGAACCGCTCAATCCGGTAATTACAATTAATTTGTTTCTGGGTATCTCCAAATTAATATTCTTTAAGTTATGTTCTCGAGCTCCTTTAATTATTATCTTAGTCTGAACCACTTAATAACTCTCCTTTAAATCAGCCTATAGCGTAAAGCGTTTAGCGTATAGGATAAATCATTCTGTATAGTATGCTGCCAACTTCTTTTATAAGATTTTCAATAATATCATTTTTATTTATATAATTCAAATCAAGAGATAATAAATATTGAGTTTCTAATTCCAACAATGAAGCATAGGCTATAGATAAAAATTGTTGATATTCTGCTTTATGTTTTCTTCCATATCCTTCAGCTATATTCGAAGGTATAGAAATTGCTACCCTTCTTACCTGTTGAGTCAAGCCGTATGTCTCATGTTTTGGGAAGGTTTTTGTAATTTTATATAGTTCTAAAACTAATCTATATGCCTTTTGCCAAACTATTAAAGCTTTAAAGCTTTTTGTTTTCAATATCTATTGTCTATTAACCTTTTGTTTATGTTATTTCCGCGAAAACGGAAATCTATCTTTTTCTTATCTTTCACTCCTGGATTCCCACTTTCGTGAGAATGACAGAGGAAAATTGGCTTTTGTATTTCGTCTTCTTCTTTTCTCTAACTCTACGCTCCACGCTGTACGCTAAACGCTCTACGCTAGTTTTTTATTTCCCGAATAAAGTTTTTTCTTTTTTTAACCTTCTTATTTCATCTCTCAACAAGGCCGCTCTTTCAAAATCTAAATTTTTTGCTGCTTGCTTCATCTCTTTCTCTAAAGATTTTATCAATAACCATAAATTGCTCTTACTTAAATATTTTTCATGTTCTTCATTAACGGTAGAAAAATCTTCGAAATTACTTACGTTATTAACAATAGCGAATTCTTCTACTGTCTTTGTTATAGTTTTGGGAGTTATCTGGTATTTGCGATTATATTCTAATTGTATTTTCCTTCTTCGATTAGTTTCCTTCACTGCCCTTCTTATCGATCCAGTAATGTTTTCGCAATACAAAATGACTGTGCCATTTATGTTTCTTGCTGCTCTCCCCATAGTCTGAATTAAAGAAGTTTCTGACCTTAAAAAACCTTCTTTATCTGCATCCAAAATAGCTACTAAAGATACTTCCGGGAGGTCTAATCCTTCTCTTAAAAGATTAACTCCTACCAACACATTAAATTTACCTAATCTTAAATCTTTTAAAATATTAATCCTTTCCAAAGTCTTAATCTCTGAATGAAGATATTTTGCTTTTATATTAATTTCTTCCAAATACTCAGCTACATCTTCAGCCATTCTTTTAGTTAAAGTAGTCACTAATACTCTCTCTTTTTTTTCCGTCCTTTTTTTTATTTCTGCTATCAAGTTATCAATCTGATTTTTGGCCGGTTTTAAAACTATATCCGGGTCAACTAATCCGGTGGGTCTAATAATCTGTTCAACAATTTGCTTACTTTTTTCTAATTCATATTTAGCTGGAGTTGCTGAAACAAAGACAACTTTCTCCATATAATTTTCTATTTCTTTAAAATACAGAGGCCTATTATCATAAGCAGAGTTTAAACGAAAACCATATTCTACCAAACTATCCTTTCGAGATTTATCACCTGCAAACATACCTCTTAATTGAGGGATGGTAACATGGGATTCATCAATAAACATCAGAAAATCTGAAGGAAAGTAATCTAATAGAGTTGCCGGGGGTTCTCCTGGTTTTCTTCCACTAATATGACGAGAATAGTTCTCAATTCCACTGCAATATCCTACTTCTTTTAACATTTCTAAATCATATTTAGTTCTTTGTTCTAATCTTTGAGCTTCTAGGAGCTTTCCCTCTTTTTCAAAATATTTTAATCTTTCTCTTAATTCTTCTTCAATAGATAAAATTGCTCTTTCTAATTTATCCTGAGTAGTAACAAAATGTTTAGCTGGATAAATTATTATTTTATCTCTTCTCTCTATAACTTTTCCGGTTAGGGGGTCTATTTGAGAAATTGCTTCTATATTCTCACCCCATAATTCTATACGAAAGGCATATTCTAAATAGGAAGGAAATATTTCGATTACATCTCCTCTAACTCTAAAACATCCACGGTGAAAATCAATATCATTTCTCTCGTAGTGTATATTTATAAGCCTTTCTAAAATATTATCTCTTTTGATAATTTCGTTTTTGCTAATTTTTAATACTAAATCTTGATAATCTTTGGGTGAACCTAATCCGTATATACAAGACACGCTGGCAACGATAATCACATCTCTCCTTTCCAAGAGAGAACTGGTAGCAGAGAGTCTTAAGCGATCAATTTCTTCGTTTATGGAAGAATCTTTCTCTATATAGGTATCCGTTCTCGGAATATAAGCTTCGGGTTGATAATAATCATAATAGCTTACAAAATATTCCACTGCATTATCAGGAAAAAATCTTCTAAACTCACTGCACAATTGAGCAGCCAAGGTTTTATTGTGTGAAATAACTAAAGTGGGTAATTGAACTTTTTGAATTACATTTGCCATAGTAAAAGTCTTCCCCGAACCAGTTACTCCCAGTAAAGTTTGATATTTATAACTTTTCCGTATACCTTCTACTATTTTTTTTATAGCATGGGGTTGGTCGCCCTGAGGAGGATAATCGGATACCAAATTAAATTTTTCAGTCATTTACAACACCTTTTAGAAAACTACAACTATAATCAAAATTTAAAACTCACTTTCGTCCTTAAATAATTATACACTATAGCATAATAACATTCTATAAAGATTTAATTCGTATTGTATAGGCAGGCGTATTGCATGGGGGATTCAGAGGCCAGAATGAAATCGTATTGCGTATTGAGTATCGCGTATTATAGTGGATAGCGTATAGCGTGTGAATAGTTAGCCGATTAGCCAGTTTATCGGTAATCCGGTTAAAGAATTAATACTAAGTCATGCGATCCTAATTGATTTATCTTGCACCTTACATCTTACAACTATAAACTAAAAACATAAAACTGAAAATATAATTATTTACTAATAGACGGGCGAGACGCCTGTCCTATGGGCAGACACAAGGTCTGCCCATACAACTTTATCAACTATCAACCATCTGACTGGTAGATCAAAGGACTGGTGGACTGGAGGACTGGTAGACCTAAAAAATTGGTAAATTGGTAAATTGGAGAATTGGTAAATTATTTAATTGGTAAACCAACTTAATCTAAAAATAAATCTACAATTTTTGAATTATTAACATCTACCAAACCTTTATTGGTTATTTTAAGATGAGGAGCCACTTCTAAAGATAAAAAGGCGATACTCATAAAAGGATTGTCTACTGTAACTCCTAGATTTTTGGCAGTTTTATAGATGGAGTCCAAATTTTCTTTCACTTCTAACAAAGGCCTATCTGACATCAAACCAGCAATAGGCAAAGGTAGTGAATCTACTATTTTTTCATCTACTGATATTGCCAACCCACCTCCCATCTTAGAAATAGCTGCTCCGACATTTAACATATCTTTATCGTTAGTACCCACGATTATAATATTATGGGAATCATGGGCTACAGATGAGCCTAAAGCACCTTTTTTCAAGCCAATCCCTTTAACTAAACCTACACTTACTTTTTCTGAAGCGTGATGTCTCTCTACTACGGAAATTTTTAAAATGTCACGCTTAGTATCAGAAACTACAAAGCCATCTTCGATTTTAGGAACCTCTATACTTTCTTCAGTAAAAATTTGACCTGGAGTAATTTTTATCACTCTACATTTATTACCTTTTACTGGAATACTAAAATCTTCGGGATAAAGCCATTTAATATTAATTGACCCTCTAATAGATACCTCCAATGGTTTAGGACTTAGTTCTAATAACTCTCCGCTTTCAGCAACTAATTTACCATTATTAAAAACTTTAAGGATGTTAAAATCTCTGAAATTATCGAAAACAACCAAATCAGCTACATAGCCAGGAGCAATTGCACCTAAGTTTCTTAGTCTAAAATATTCTGAAGTATTCAGTGTGGCCATCCTAATAGCAGTAACTGGGTCTATCCCTTCTTTTATAGAAGTTTTTATAATATAATTAATATGCCCCTCTTCAATTAAATCTTTGGGGTGACGATCGTCACAACAAAAGAAACATCTCCGGGAATTATCAGGATTTATAAGTGGTAAAAGGTCGATTAAATTTCGAGTAACTGATCCTTCCCTCAACATAATATACATACCTAATCTCAATTTTTCTTTAGCCTCTTCTACTGTAGTACATTCATGGTCAGATCTTATTTGAGCAGAAACATAGGCACAAAGATCCTTACCGGACAAATTAGGAGCATGCCCGTCAATGCATTTTTTTGAAGATACTACTATTTTATCTAGAACCTCAGGAATTTGTTTTAAAACTCCCGGAAAATTCATCATCTCTCCCAATCCTAAAACCCATTTTTCGTCTAAAAGAGGAAATAAATCATTTACGCTAAGGTTTGCTCCAGAAGTTCCTAAAGATGAAGCAGGAACACAAGAAGGAAGCATCATAAATATATTTAAGGGGTTATATTTGCTGGATTCCAACATATATCTGATACCTTCTAAGCCCAATACATTGGCAATTTCGTGAGGATCAATAATCACCGAAGTTGTTCCCATTGGCACTACAGTTCTGGCAAATTCTGATATTTTTACCATAGAGCTCTCTAAGTGAATATGTCCATCCATAAATCCGGGAGACAAGTAACAACCGGAGATATCTATTTCATTAACAGCACTATATCCTTCCCCTAATCCCACAATTGTATCCTTATAAATTGCAACATCGGAAGTATATATTTCTCCGGAAAAAACATTTATTATCTTCCCCTTTTTTAATAATAAATCTGCTTTTTCCTCTCCTCGAGCAACTTTAATGATTGCAGCAAGACTCATAATTATCACCCCTTCTTCTTTTAGCGTAGAGCGGGTAGCGTTTAGCGTATAGGATAAATCAATAAACTAAAAACTTAAAACTAAAAGCCATGATTCAAAATTCAAAACCTTTTATCTCGTATCGCGTATCGCGTTCATATTTATTTGGACAAACTTCTTTGTATATTTATTGATACGGATTTTATAAATCAAACGAATATAAAATTAAAATTCAAAACTTTTTCAATAAAGTATTAATTTAATGTACGGGTCGAATTTATTCGACCCGTATTGTCTCTGCTGGTTTTCCTTGGGCGTATTCAATACGCCCCTACAGTTTTTATGATTTTGTAAGGGCACAATGAATTGTGCCCTTCCTGTTTCATTTTCTTTCTTTTACCTTAAACACGATGCATAGTGCTAATAATTATTATTATATTCTTTTCTCCAATTTTAAGTTCTGAGTTTTAGTTTTACGCCTTCTTCCTATACACTCTACGCTAAACGCTATACGCTAATAACGAGATACGAGATTCTGCCAGATTTTTTCTACTTGTTCTCTTGTTTTATTCAGCGAATTACTATTATCTATCACGTAGTCAGCCATTTTAGCTTTTTCTTCCATAGGTATTTGAGATCTTACTCTCTTTAAAGCTTCATCTTTGTATAAATTATTTCTTTTAATTAATCTCTTTATCTGTTCATCTTTATCTATATACACTACTATTATTTTATCCATAAATCTATCTATCTTAGCTTCATAGATTAAGGCAGCATCTATAATTAATACTTTTTCCTGATTATGTGTTTTATTTTTTGCTGAATCTATCTCTTTTTTAATTATTTTTGTTATTTCAGGATGAGTAATTTCATTTAATTTTTTCAGGAGAGTCTGATTTGCAAAAACTATTTTGCCCAATTTTTCTCTATTAATGGTCAGGTCGTTTTGTAAAATATCTTTCCCAAATATTTTAACAATTTTCTTCCAGGCAGGTTTGTTTGGCAAAATCACACTATGACCAAGTTTATCAGCATCAATAATTTTAGCCCCTAAATATTTAAACATTGATGCTACTATGCTCTTGCCGCCTACAATTCCACCAGTTAAACCAACAATCAATTTACTAACGCCTCCTCAACATTTGCTATCTATGATATATTTATTCAGCACCGGTTAATATCAATTAACCAATTCACCTATTCACCAATTTCCCAATTAAAAATACAGGTTACAAGTTCATAGTTTTCAGTTTAGGACAAAACTAAAAGCAAAAAACCATAATTCAAAATTCAAAACTTTTTTAGATAATATATTGTTTTTTATGTAGGCAGAGGATCTATTCGCCCCGTGTTATTTAGTAATTTTTTTAGCGGGCTCGATGAATCGAGCCCCTACTTCTGACTCCTGAATTCTATTTTTTTCGAGATACGATTCATGAGATACGAGATACGAATTTATTCTGTCTTCTTCTTTCTTAGCTCTACGCTATACGCTACCCGCTCCACGCTAGTTTTACTATCCGCTCTACGCTAAACGCTATACGCTAGTTTAGTTCTGCCCAATTACTACCCGTCTTCAAATTAACTTTTATGGGAACAGAAAGTTTTAAGCTATGTTCCATAATATCCTTTATAATATCTTTAGCTTTTTCTAACTCTGACTGGTAAATCTCAAATATCAATTCATCATGTATTTGAAGTAGTAATCTACTGGTAAATCGTTCCCTTTTAAAAGATTCATTTATTTTAATCATAGCTAATTTTATTAAATCAGCTGCGCTTCCTTGAATTGGGGCATTAATAGCAATTCTTTCATTAAATTCACGGATATTTTTATCTTTACTGTTTATACCTTCTAAATATCTCCTTCGGTTTAATAGAGTTATTACATAGCCTTTCTTTCGGGCTTCCTCTTTTTCTCTCTCAATATATTTTTTTACACCTTGATATCTATAAAAATAATTATTAATATATTTTTCGGCTTCTTCTCTTCCTATCCCTAAATTGCGTGCTAACCCGTAACTGCTCATTCCATAAATAATACCAAAATTAATTACCTTGGCCATCCTTCTCATCTGCTTGCTAATTATGTTTTGATCAATGCCGAATATTTCCGAGGCAGTATGAGTATGAATGTCTTCATCATTTTTAAAAGCATTAAGCAAACTTTCATCCTGAGAGAGATGGGCTAAAATACGCAATTCTATCTGAGAATAATCTGCGGATAGCAGAACAAGTCCTTCCTCTGTAATAAAAGCCTTTCTAATTTCTCTTCCCATTTCGGTTCTAACGGGAATATTCTGAAGGTTAGGCTCACTGCTGCTTAACCTTCCCGTAGAAGTGACAGTCTGATGAAAAGAGGTATGTATCCTCCTAGTTTTGACATTTACCAATAAGGGTAATTTATCAATATAGGTATTTTTCAGTTTATCTAATTCTCTATATTCCAGAATAAAGGATACAACCTTGTGCTGGGGAGCTAAAATATTAAGTACCTCCGCATTTGTGGAATAGCCAGTTTTCGTCTTTTTTATTACCGGCAATTTTAATCTTTCAAAAAGTACAACACTCAACTGTTTAGGAGAATTAATGTTAAATTCTGTTCCAGATAAATTATAAATAGTTTTTTTCAACTCTCCAAGACGGGAATCAAGTTGTCGTGACGCCTTTTTTAAAAAATCAACATTAACTTTAATACCATTAATTTCCATTTCTCCCAATACTTTTACCAAAGGCATTTCTATCTTTTTAAATAAAGAAATTAATTTTTTTTCTTCCATTTTTTCTTCTAAAACATCTTTTAATTTCAAAATATTTTGAGCATTTTCACAAGCATCTTTTATGCTTGTGCTCATGATAGCCATTTTTTTAATTTCTTTATCCTCGTTTTTAAAATATTTTAAGTATTCCCATAATAAATTTCTTAAATTATAATTCTCACTTGAAGGATTCAACAAATAGGCAGCAATCATAGTATCAAAATTATTTCCTTCTAATTCTATTTTATGCCTACGAAGTAACACAAAATTAAACTTTAGGTGATGGCTAATCTTGCTAATCCCTTTATTTTCAAAACATGGACGCAACTTACTTAATACTAATTCGAGAGAAAGACATTTGGAATTTTCTAGTAAATTTAAAGAAAATAACGGAATATAATAATTTTCATTATCTTTGAAACTGAGTGCAATTCCTAAAATATTTGATGAAATAGTATTGTCTGAAGAGGTCACTAAATAGAAAGAAAAATATTTCCTTTCAATAATTTTAGTAGTCAATCCCTCTAGTTTTTCTTCGATGTCAATCAAATTGAATTTTAACTTGGTCTTTTCATGATTAATTTTAGAAGCAATCTTTTTTAATAGATTTTTAAATTCTAATTTTTTAAATATTTTCCATAATTCTTCGTAATTTGGCAATTTAACTTTAAAAGAATCAAAATCATATTCCATAGGAACTTCCCTCACGATTGTAGCCAGCTTTTTACTCATGTTAATCTGGTCTTCATATTTCTTTATCTGTTCTCTCAAAGATTTTTTAGAAATTTTATCAGGATTATTTAAAATATTTTCTAAGCTACCAAATTCTTTAATTAAAGCCAAGGCGGTCTTTTCTCCTATGCCTGGAACACCAGGAATATTATCAGAAGCATCCCCCTTTAAAGCTAAAACATCTACTATTTTCTCAGGACCTACTCCATATTTTTTCCTTATATCTTCTTCATCATATATTTTAACTTCAGTTACTCCTTTGATAGTGGTCATTATCTTAGTATGGGGAGAGGTAAGCTGAAAAGCATCTTTATCTCCGGTAACAATAATTGTATCACAGTTTCTTTTTTCTGCTTCTTTCGCTAGAGTACCAATAACATCATCTGCCTCATATCCTTCTTTTGAACAAATAGCAATATTATAATCATTAATAATTTCTTTAATTAGAGGAATTTGACTAACTAATTCATCGGGCATCTTCTTCCGATGAGCTTTATATTCTTTAAACTCCTTATGCCGAAAAGTTGGAACAGGTGTATCAAAAGTAATCGTTATATATTCTGGTTTCTCTTCTTCTAATAACTTAATTAATATCATAGTAAACCCGTAAACTGCGTTGATTACCTGGCCATAAGTGGTAGTTAATTGAGGCAAAGCATAGAAAGCACGGTAGAGTAAACCTTGCCCGTCAACTAAAATAAATTTTTTCCCGTTATTCATAACTTTCTTCTTTCATTCTATGTTAGTGTAAACTTTAGAGAGGTACTTTAAGAAAGAAAAGAATATCTGTCACTTTTGTTTTTCTAATCTCATTTTTCTCTAGTGCTTTTCTTTCTCTTTACTCGATACTCGATACTATATACTCGATACTGATTTTTTCTCTTGACAATAAATATCACTTAACCTATAATTTTTAAACAGAGATGCATATATGCCGAAGTGGCGAAATTGGTAGACGCACTGGACTCAAAATCCAGCGAGCCTCACAGCTCGTGTCGGTTCGACTCCGACCTTCGGCACCATCATTTCGTATCTCGTATCTCGTGAATCGTATCTCGTTATAAAAACAAGATATATTAATCAAGTTTTTCAATTAAGTTTATAATCATACGCGATTCGTGATTAATTTTTTCTAATATAATTTTTTTATTATCCTCATTTATATATTTCAACTCTTTAGCTATTTCAATTTGAGTTTCCAATTCAGCACAGGAGCCTAAGGCTATATACAGAAATTGTTTATATTCTTTATTGTGAAATCTATTAAAACCCTCAGCTATATTTGAGGGAATAGATAAACTTGCTCTTTGCATTTGATTTGTTAAACTGTAAAGTTCTAATTTAGGGAATTTCCTTGCTATTATATATATATCTTTAACTATCTCTATACCTTTTTTCCATATATCTAAATCTCTAAAATATTTAATTTTCTTATTCATTTTTTTTCCTTTACGAGATACGAGATACGAATTATTCGATGTCATCTAATAAATCATCATCATAAATCAGGGCTTGACTGATCAAATCAACTGCTTCTTGGGTTTCGCATTTAAGAACTAATATTTCTACATTTCCGTTTAATTCATCTTTCCTCACTTGTAATTGATTTAAAATGGTTTCAATTCCATTTTCTTTTAGTATTTTTTCTAAATTTCTGGCGAATAAAATATCTTTGGCAATATAAATAACTTTCCACATTTTAAATAAACCCTCTAATGTTTATATTCATTATTTTTTAACATTTTTCTGTCCATATTTTTTTATTTCCTAAAATACTACGTATTTCTTTCATCAATTTATCATCTATATTAACTGAATATTTTTTATCTATGGCATGTAATATAATTTTATCCTTATCCTTAAAATGAAGTACTACTTGACTTTTCCCTGGATATCCGTAAAATAATTCTTTTAACTTTCTTAAAAGATTAGGTTCATTTTTTTTAGTGTTAATCTCGAGATGAAGTTCTTCGGCAAGATTATGATTCTTCTTTTCTGTTTTAGAAGCAGTTTTTTTATTTTTTACGTATTTTCCTAAAAGAGATATTTTCTCAGCAATAATTTTTGTCTTTCCTTCTGTCACATCAAGCCGTCCTTCTATTATGACAATCTCGTCTTTTTTTATCATTTCTTTGCATTTTTCGTAAACCTTAGGAAATGCTATTATTTCTACAGTTCCCTCTAAGTCTTCCAAGGTAATAAACGCCATAAGATTTCCATTTTTAGTACTCTTTCTTTTAAAATTATTAATTACTCCAGCTAAAACTACTCTACTTCTATCTGAAAAGTTAGCCAATTCAATTGAAGTAGAAGTTACAATTTTCTTTAATCTTTCCTCATAATCATTTAGGGGATGATGGGAAATATATAATCCTAACATTTCTTTTTCCATAGCTAAAAGTTCATTTTTAGGAAATTCTGACATATCTGGTAATCTATCCTGGTAATTACCGCTATTTTTATCTGAGCTATTTTCTTCAAAAAGATCAAAGAGTGAAGTCTGCCCATTTCTCTTAGATTTTTGAAATTCTTGCCCGCTTTTTAATGATATATCTAAAACTGCCAATAATTGGGACCTTTTTGCACCAATAGAATCAAAGGCACCACACTTTATCAAACTTTCGATTACCCTTTTATTTACTACTCTTAAATCAACTCTTTGGCAAAAATCGAGCAAAGAAATAAAATTAGAATTTCCTTTGCGTTCTTCAATAATGCTTTTTATAGCTTTCTCGCCAACATTTTTCACAGCAGCTAACCCAAAACGAATAGCCTTTCCATCTACTACGGTAAAATTTACTAAGCTCTGATTTATGTCGGGAGGCAATATTTCAATATTCATATTCCGGCATTCTTTTATATACAAGGCTACTTTATCGTTGTTGCCCATAATACTGGTAAGTAAAGAAGCCATATACTCTATTGCATAATGAGTTTTCAAATAGGCAGTCTGATATGAGATAAAGGCGTAAGAAACGCTGTGAGATTTATTAAAACCATATCCGGCAAAATAGGCAATCAAATCAGATATTTCAGCAGCTGTATTTTTTTTAATATTGTTTTTTTGAGCACCTTTTATAAAAAGTTCCCTTTGTTTTTCCATCACTCCTTTCTGTTTTTTCCCCATAGCTTTTCGCAGGATATCTGCCTGTCCCAAAGTAAATCCTGCTAATTCACTGGCAATTTTCATAACCTGTTCCTGATAAACAATTACTCCATAAGTTTCCTTTAATATAGATTCTAATCGAGGATGTGCATACTTTATTTCTATAATTCCCTTCTTCCTATTAATGAAATCCTCGATCATACCACTCCCCAAAGGTCCTGGTCTATACAATGCCAGCAAGGCAGTAATGTCTTCTATATTTTCAGGCTTTAATCTTTTAACTAAATCTCTCATCCCCTCACTCTCTAATTGGAAAATACCAGCACAGTTTCCTTTGGACAACATCTTGTATACTTTTTTATCATCCAAAGGAATCTTGTTTATATCAACTTTTTCTCCCCGGGTATGTTTTATTATTTTTAAAGCATTGCTTATTACAGTTAAAGTGCGGAGTCCCAAAAAATCCATTTTCAATAATCCCAATTCTTCCAATTCAGCCATAGCGTACTGGGTACATGTTTCTCCTTCAGCGGTCTTTTGTAGAGGAACGTAATCAGTCAGTGGTTTTCGAGAGAGAACTATGCCTGCAGCATGAGTAGAAGCATGTCGAGCTAAACCTTCTAAAGAAGAAGCAGTCTCAATCAACTTTTTTATATCCTCATCGCTTTTCATTAACTCTTTAATTCGGCTTTCCATCTTTAAAGCCTTTTCGATAGTAATATTGGGTTCCCAAGGAATCATTTTAGCGATAGTATCCACTCGAGCGTAGGGAATTCCCAAAGCTCTGCCCACATCTCTAACAGCGGCTCTGGCTGCCATAGTACCAAAAGTAATTATCTGAGCTACTTTATCATTACCGTATTTTTTAGAAACATACTCAATTACTTCTTCTCTTCGTTCATAACAAAAATCAATATCAAAATCTGGCATACTGATTCTTTCAGGATTCAAAAATCTCTCAAACAGCAAACCATATGCCATAGGGTCAATATTGGTAATATTTAGACAATAGGCAACTAAGCTTCCTGCGGCAGAACCTCGACCAGGTCCCACCATAATTCCTTTTTCTTTAGCGTATCTTACAAAATCCCACACAATTAAAAAATAAGGTTCAAATTCCATCTTTTTAATAACTGAAAGTTCGTATTCTAATCTTTCCTCTAATTGTTTTGTAATCTCGGGATATCTCTCGTTAAGCCCTTTATAACAAAGCTCTTTTAAATAAGTGCTAATATTATGCTCAGGAGGAACTTCAAATTCTGGTAATTGAGCGTGCCTAAAATTAATTTCTAAATTACATTTTTCAGCAATACGGATGGTGTTTTCGAGGGCTTGAGGAACTTTTGAAAAATTTTCATTCATCTCTTCGGGGGAAGTAAAATAAAATGCATCGGTAGAAAATTTTAAGCGTTTAGGATCACCTAAATTAGTAGCTGTTTGGATACAAAGTAAAATTTCGTGTGCTCGAGCATCTTCCTTATTTATATAATGGATATCATTGGTTGCAACAAGAGGAATAGAAAATTCTTGACTTATCTCAATGAGATTTTCATTCACAATTTCCTGTTCGGGAATACCATTTTTTTGTAATTCTAAATAAAAATTACCTTCTCCGAAAATATCTAAGAAATCCAGTGCTACTTCCTTGGCTTTTTTTATATCTTTCTGTAAAATGCATTGGGCAATTTCTCCCTTTAAACAAGCTGAAAGGGCAATTAATCCATTGCTATGTTCTCTTAATATTTCCTTATCAATTCTTGGTTTATAATAAAAACCTTCTAAGTAAGATAAAGTAACTAACTTTATTAAATTTTTATAGCCTTCATTATTTTTAACCAATAGTATTAGGTGATGAGGAGTTTCTTTTCTTTGCGAGGATTTATCGAGCCTGCTTCGGTGAGCAACATACATTTCACAGCCAATAATGGGCTTTACTCCCTGTCGAATAGCTTCTTTGTAGAATTGTATAGCTCCATACATAACCCCGTGATCGGTAATAGCCAAGGCAGGCATCTTATGTTTTTTAGCTTTAGCGACTAATTCTGATATTCGGCAGGCTCCATCTAAAAGACTGTATTCAGTATGAGTATGTAAATGAACAAAATTTGAGTGCCGCATAATTGAAGTGCAATCCCTCCCTGTACTCGTATTTCGTATCTCGTATAAAATAAAGTAACAAGTAATATGTAATGAGTAATAAGATTAAATTTCTTAAATTATAAAAACAGGTACTTATTACAGGTTACACATTACATCACTTGTTGGTTAGTTCGTTACCTGGTTAGATAGTTAAGAAAATAGAAGGAAGAAACCAGGAGTCAGAATAAATTCGTATCTCGTGAATCGTAATAGTATAGCGTAGAGCGTATAGCGTTTAGCGTATAGGAATACAGTATCGAGTAAAAACAGTATTGAGTATCGAGTATACAGTATTGAGTAAATTAGTAAGATTAAGAATATTTCATATTAGCCTGATTTATAATTTTTGTATTAATTTTATTGTCATTCGATAAATATATTTTATTTCTTCAGCCACTTTTCTCTCTCTTTTTTCTTCCCTCCTTGCTTGATACTCGATACTATATACTCGATACGCGATACAGTTTTTTATTTAAAAAATACCTGAGCTAATTCCCACCATTTTTTATCTACTACTTTAAGTTTACTTACCGCTTTTTCTAAAGGTATTCCTATTACTTCACTACCTTTAAGGGCGGCCATGTAGCCAAACTTTCCTTGAGCAATCAAATCTACGGCAGCAACTCCACACCTAAGGCCTAAAATACGGTCGAAAAGTGTAGGAGAACCCCCTCTTTGAATATGACCTATTACTGTATGGCGAGTTTCAATGCCGGTATTTTTTTTAATTAAATCAGCCAGGAGATTTCCCACTCCTCTATTACGTAATATCATATGTCCAAACTGGTCTAAGTTTTCCTTCTCGACATCTATTCCAGGAAGCATTGCTCCTTCCGATATTACCACAGAAGCATACTTGTTCTTTTTATAGACTTCTTTTAAATGCTGACACATTTTCTTTATATCTGCTTTTTCTTCAGGAATAAGGGTCCAATCTGCACCAGAAGCCATACCGGTAAATAAAGCAACCCAACCGGCATGTCTTCCCATTACTTCTAAAACCATTATTCTGCGATGAGAGCGTCCACTATCTTGAAGGCTTCGTATCGCCTCAATTGCACGGGTAACTGAACTATCGAACCCAAAGGTATAGTCAGTCCCGCTAAGATCATTGTCCATAGTCTTAGGAGCACCAACCAACTTAACACTTTCCTCTTTAAATAATTTATTAGCTACCCCCAAAGTATCTTCTCCTCCAATAGCTATTATTGCATCTAATTTAAACTTTTTTATCGAATTAAGAACCTGTCTAATACCATTTTCTATTTTATAAGGATTTAATCTCGAAGTCCCTAAAATAGTTCCTCCTTGATCAACTATTTCTCTTACCTCACTCAAACTTAGAGAATTTATATCGCCTTTTACTAATCCTCTCCACCCTTCTTGAATTCCATAAATCTCATAGTTACAATCTTGAGCCCGGTAAACTGCTCCTCTGATAGTCGGATTTAACCCGGAACAATCTCCACCACCGGTTAAAATACCAATTCTCTTAATCATATTCATCATGCCTTTCCATTACAACCAAAAACTCTTATTCTATCGCGAATAATTTCTTTGGCTGCATCTTTTGCTGGTCCCAATATTTTGCGTGGGTCTATTTGGTTAGGATTTTCTTCTATTATCTCTTTCATCTTTTTTGTAAATATCATTCTTATGCGGGTATCAATATTGATTTTGCATATTCCTGCTGAAATGCCTTTTTTAATCTCTTCATCATTAGCCCCGGAGGCACCATGTAAGACTAAAGGGACTCCGGTTAATTCTCTTATTCTCTCGATACGAGGGATATCTAACTTTGCAAAAGGAGTACGACATCCGTGAATCGTTCCCACAGCAGCTGCCAAAAAATCTATCTCTGTTAGCTCAACAAATTTTAAAGCTTCCTCTGGAACAGCCATACTCTCTTTTACTCTCTCTAACGCCACCCCCGGTTCATCGCTATCGCCCATCTTCCCTATCTGTCCTAATTCTGCTTCTACTGGAATATCACAAGCGTGAGCCATTTCCACTACTTTTTTAGTCATCTCTACATTTTCATCGAATGGTAATTTTGATCCATCATACATTAGAGAGGTAAATCCTGCTCTTAAACATTTTATATTTTGATGATAATCTGTTCCATGATCTAAATGTAAAGCAACCGGTATGTTTGCTTTTTCAGCCACAGCTTTAACCATGGCTACAATCATATCTAATCCCGCATACTTTATAGCTCCCTGAGAAGCTTGTAATATAACCGGTGCTTTTTCTTCTTCAGCAGTCTCTATTATAGCCTGAATTATCTCCATATTATTGGCATTAAATGCACCAATGCCATATCTTCCCTTTTGAGCTTCTTTTAACATCTCTTTAGTAGTTACAAAAGCCATCTTTCTTTCTCCTTTCGTTATTTGCTATATCTATAGTTAACTAATTATAGATATAGATACTGTCTTATTTCTTATTTCACTTGATAATTTTTAAATTTTAATTATTATAGCTTTTTTAATTTTTCTTTTCAAGGGTAATTTAGTATCAAGTATCGAGTATATAGTATATAGTGAAGAAAAGATAAGTCAGGAGTCAGAATTCAGGAGACAGAATAATTTCGTATCGCATATTTGATAAACTGGACAACTGATAAACCGGATAACGGATGAATTGGTCTTAGTCTTAATCACTAGATTGGATGATTTGTGAATCGGAGAATTGGTGAATCAGTGAATGTTAGTGTAAAATTTAGTGAGGTAGTTAGATAAAGAAAAGAATATTTAATATTTTTTTTCCCCTATCTTCTTTTTTTTCTAGTTTTTTTTCTTCACACGATACTCGATACTCGATATAGGTTATTCTACCCGTTCTACGCTAAATTCTGTACACTATATTGCGAGATACAATTCACGAGATACGAAATACGAATAATTATTTGAGAATAGTTTGAATTAATGATATAGTCTTAGTACCAATATTAACCAAAGGAGGAGATTATCATGCCAGATTATTATGATGAAGATAAAGAGAAGATTATTAATCTTGTTGACAAAATACCGAAATTAAAATTTTCTAAGAAAATATCCGGTATTGTTTTAGTATTAGTAATTGCTCTCTATCTAGCCAGTGGAATTTTCGTAGTTGCCCCTGACGAACAAGGAGTAATTAGAAGGTTTGGAAAATTTTCACGACTGGAAAGCCCTGGTCTTAATTACCATTTTCCTTATCCAATTGAAACGGTGGTTACTCCGGCCGTTACTCAAGTAAAAAGAATAGAAATTGGATTCCGTACTATTAGCTTTGGTCCACCAGCTCGATACCGGGAACTTCCAGCAGAAGCATTGATGTTAACCGGAGATGAGAATATTGTCAGTGCAGATGTAATTGTACAATATAAAATAAAAGATCCGGTTAACTATCTTTTTAATATTATTTTGCCTGAACAAACGGTTAGAAGCGCTGCTGAGGCTGCTTTGAGACAAGTAATTGGAGAAAGAAAAATAGATGAAGCCCTCACTGTAGGAAAATATGAAATTCAGGAGGAAACAAAAAAATTACTTCAAACACTTTTAGATTCTTATAAGTCAGGAATTCTTGTAGTGGCAGTTCAATTACAAGATGTTAATCCTCCCAAAGAAGTTCAAGACGCTTTTAAAGATGTCGCCAGTGCTAAAGAAGATAAAAGTAAGTACATTAACCAGGCTCAAGGGTATAAAAACGATATAATTCCGAAAGCCCGGGGAGAAGCAGTAAAAATGACCAAAGAAGCTGAAGGCTACAAGATTGAGAGAATAAAAAAAGCTGAAGGTGATATAGCAAAATTCAATAGTATTTTAACCGAATATAAAAAAGGTGAATATATAACTCAAGCTCGCCTTTATCTTGAAACCATGGAAGATATTTTACCGAATATGAATAAAGTAATAGTCGATTTAGAGGAAAATCAATCTTTAATAAATCTTTTACCATTAGGTGACACAAAAATTCTCGCAGCTCCCTCTAAGGAGGTGACCAAATAATGAAAAAAGGAACACTATTAATAATACTTATTGTAGCAATATTAATCTTAGCTAATTTAAGCTTGTTCATTGTTGATGAAACGAAGCAAGCAATTGTTTTACAATTTGGCAAACCGATAAAAGCGATTAGTGAGCCTGGTTTAAATTGGAAAATTCCCTTTATTCAAAATGTAGTATTTTTTGAAGACCGACTACTTGTTTACGATGCTGCCCCGACCGAAATCATTACTAAAGACAAAAAAACTCTAATTGTAGACAATTATGCTCGTTGGAAAATTATAGATCCTTTAAAGTTCTTACAAACTGTTAGAGATTTGAATGGCGCCCAGACAAGATTGGATGATATTGTATATTCCGAATTGAGAGTTGACTTAGGATTATTTAATATGAGTGAAATAGTTTCAGAGATAAGAGAGTCTATTATGGAAAGGGTCACCAAAATTAGCAATGAAAAGGCTAACACCTATGGTATAGAAATTGTGGATGTAAGAATTAAGCGGATTGATTTGCCCCCAGAAAATGAAAAATTCATTTTTGACCGAATGAAAGCAGAAAGGGAACGAATAGCCAAGCAATACAGGGCTGAAGGCCAGGAAGAATCGGCTAAAATCATTGCAGAAACCGAAAGAGAGAAAACGGTTATATTAGCGGAAGCTTATAAGACTGCTCAAATTTTAAAAGGTGAAGGAGAAGCAGAGGCTGTCAGAATCTATGCTGAGAGTTTCAATCAAGACCCTGAATTCTATAAATTTTATAGAACTTTAGAATCTTATAGGTTAACTTTTAAAGACAAAACTACTGTCTTGCTTTCTACTGATTCTGAGTTTTTGAAATACTTAACTAAACCCTAAAATAGCGTGGAGCGTATAGCGGATAGCGTATAGTTAAGAGAGAAGAATTCTGAATTCAGAAGTCAGAAGAATATAAGATTGTATTTCGTATAAAATACAGTAACAAGTAGTGTTTAATGAGTAATTTGTAGGGGCGTATTGCATACGCCCAAAAAAAATTACCAAAACAATAGGGGACGGACTTGTCCGCCCCCTACAATAGACACTAAAGAATAGATAGTTTTTATTCCCTAAACCAAACTTTTATATTGCTTGTAAATAGTCGAAATACAAAGAATGAGACATATCTTACAAACAAAAAAGTTTTAAATTTTGAATTATGGTTTTACACTTTTCGTTTTAAATTTTTAGTTTATTGATTTATCCTATACGCTAAACGCTGTACGCTATACGCTAGTTAAATCAATATTCCAATTCAGGATCTATCTTATTTTCTGGTTCTTCCCCGTAATAAATCTTCACTATATTATCAAAAACAAATTTTATATTTTCATCTAATGCTCTATCGGTATATCCTGCTGTATGAGGACTTATTACTACATTGTTTAATTTTTGAAAACCATATTTGCTGGGTAACATTTCTTTTTGTTTCGAAGAAGGATATTGATACCAGGTGTCTATTGCTGCTCCGGCGAGATGATGTTCTTTTAAAGATTTAAATAGAGCTTCTTCATTTATTACAATGCCACGAGAAATATTAATTAAATATTTCCCATTCATTAACTTTAGCTCTTTCTTTCCAATTAATCCCTTGGTTTCCTTAGTAAGAGGAACAGATATAACAATAAAATCTGATTCTTTAATCACTTTTCCTAAATCTTTTTTCTCTCCTAAAAATTCCAAAATATTTTTCTTTTTTAAATCCTTCTCTTCTATCTTCCTTTTTAAAGCAAACACTTTCATACCTAAGGCATGACCAATTTTAGCAATCTCCCATCCAATTGAACCCAAACCTACTATCCCTAAACTTTTCCCCTGAAGTTGAACGGTAGGCTCTTTAGTAGAAAACCCATGCCATCTGCCCAATCTTAAATCTCTGTCGTCAATAACAATATTTTTTGCTAAAGCCAAGATAAGAGAAAAAGCGTGTTCGGCAACTGCATTCTTATTAGTATGTATATTACAAATAAATATATCTGGATAATTTCTATACAAGCTAAAATCTAATTTATCCACTCCTGCAAAAGGAATCTGAATTAATTTTAATTTTTTAGCCTGCTCAATATCTTCTTTACTAAAAGTCCCTCCTATTACCACTTCGACTTCTTTGAGATATTTTTTAATATTTTTTCTTTCATCTGTTTCGGGGATAATAAACTCTAAATCAAGTTTTTCTTTTTTATTTAATTCATTAAAAGCTTTTTCCCATAGTTGTGGTTTTACCATCTTGCTTAGTGCTAAAATTTTCATCTTTGGCCTATTTCTAGTCTCTTTTTTTCTTTCAACTTCTTGTAAAAAAGTTCGTACTGCCATTATATGCTTGCACTCGAGTTTTAATTTTCGAGCTCTTCTTAAAAAATCTATACATTCACACTGAGGGATATTTATATCAACCTTATAAAATTTTCCTGGTTTTGAACTACTTACCAAAAAATAATCATCTTTTCTCTCTACTTTTAAATCTTTGGCAGCTTTTTTCCTTTTCCTTACTTCTTCTTCAGTCAGAGCTCTCTTGGCTAAACCATCAGCCATAAAATTATTATCTCTTCTATCCCAGATAAAATATATTTTACCCGGAATAGTCTGAACAATTTCTTCAACCCGATTAAATAATAAAATTATTCCTTTATTCTTAACTTTATATTTTTTATTTAATTGTTTAACTACTAATTGGCTATCACAATATACATCTATTCTCTCCGGATTTATTTTTTTTACTTCCTCCAACCCTCTAATTAAAGCTTTATATTCAGCAATATTATTAGTTCCATAGCCAATTGCTTCGCTTATTTTTTTAAATAATTCTCCATCTTTGTAAATTACTATCCCAATTGCCATATTTCCCGGATTGGGATAACAAGCACCGTCTACTTTCATTAATATCTTAGACATATTTCCCAACTTCCTTATCAAAATCACTTTTTAATATTTTTTTGATTAAATCTATTACTTCTTGCGGTTTTTTAGCGTAGATTAATTGTTTGTCTCCTTCGTATTTTTTAAACAAAGGACCTAAGTCAAAATTTAAAGAAATCACTTTTTTACCAATATTTAAAGCCAAAGCAATCTCCGAAATAGTCCCGGTTCTTCCGGGAAGCGCAACTACTACTTTACTGGTTAAAACATTGATGTAATTCCGAGCAAGACCTGCTCCGGTCAATACAGGAATATCGATATATTCGGAAGCCCACCCGGCGTTTGTGCCTGGTAAAATACCTATGGTCAACCCACCATTGTCTTTTGCCCCTCGAGCTGAGGCTTCCATAATTCCGGAAGCTCTTCCTCCATTTAACAAAATCCAACCTTCCTTAGCAATTAGACCACCCAAGCAACGAGCATCTTCGTAGTCACCATCATTAACTATTTCTCCTCCTCCCATAACTCCAATAATAATTTTACGGATAATAATCCCCTTCTCTCTTTTTTAAATTTAATATAATTATTGTAAATTACAAATAATTTTTTATCAATTTGACTGAAAACGTGACATAATCCCTCTTTTTGTAGTAAAATATTAATAGCAATATTATATATTAAAATACTTTTTTTGTCATGTGTATTATAAAATAGTGAATAGTCGTTAGTGAATAATGAATAGTTAAGAAAATAGAAGAAAGAAACCAGGAGCCAGAATAAATTCGTTTCGAGTATAGAGTATCGAGTTAAGGAAGAAAAAGACAAAATACAAAGAGCAGAATAATTTTGTATTAGCTATAAATTATATATAAATTATTTTTTTTGAATCGATTAGGAGTATAAATAGATATGGATGAAAGAATAAGGTACGCCTTTGAACATACTGAAATATTAAGAAGACCTAAACAGCTAATATCCACTTTTGGTTCTTCGGTAATTCATTATTATGTGCTAACCGAACCGGTATATTCTGAATTTACCAAGGATAATTTAGAAACTGTGGTAAGGGAAGGAAAGGTCAGTTGGTATCAACCAAAACTACTTACTCCCACTTATATGTTTAGGATAGAGGGGTTTAGCAGAGAAGCTAAAAACGCATTTGAAACCTTGGCCAGTCAATATCCTGATTTAGCAGGAATTCTTTATAAATTCAAAGTTAACAAAGAACTTGACGAAATGAATTTCGTTTCTGGTCCTTTGTTAACCGTAGCAGAAAATATCAATAATGAAATAGAAAAAAAGAAAGATTCTCTTTGTACTGTCATTAAAGGCGTAGCTGGTCTCTGGGATGTATCCCTTTCTAAGTTTATTTTAGATATGATGGTTAGAAGTGTATATTCGGCTCAGATACCTGATTTTACAAGTAGAGGATTTTTAGGTATAAACCAGATTGGTCAAACTACTATCACTAAAGATAGGCACGGTGTTCCGGTGGCTGCCCGAAAAGAAATAGAAAAATTATTTAAATTGGTAAAAAAGGGGGAACTTGAACCAATTAAATTAAAAGAAGAACTGGATAACTGGGGATTATTCGAATATTATCAGGATAGATTTTTTAATCTCTTTAAAAAAAGTTTATAAAATAATTAAAATAAAAGTTCATTAAAAAATGTTATGAAAAAACTTCTAAAGTTAATAAATTAAAACTGTTTCTTCTTCTTTTCACTGAAATATAGAAAATACATTAATACTGCTGCTATTATACTTAAAAAACATATTACAGGCCAAATATTTTTAATTCCATATTTTCTTATATGATCTCCGCTAATTAACGGTCCTAAGGCGAATCCTGCTCCCATTATAACCGGTATAACTGCATTAAATCTCCCGCGATGAGACATCGGAGTATGATTTGCAATATAAACATTTGAATTTGTAGTGACCAATATTTCCCCCATACTCCAGATTACCGTGGACAACAATAACCAGGGTAAACCAGTTATAAAGAATATCATGCCAAATCCTATAGCGTATAATACTCCGGCTAAAGATACATTAAGCACTGGTTTTATTTTATGGGTAAGACTAATTATAATTATGGTCAGACAAGATACTACAAGAGCATTAGTGGTCATAACTACACCAAATATTTTAGGACCTTTATCTCCGAATAATTCAATTACCTGAATAGGAATACTAAAAGTTGTCTGAGCATAAACAAAACTATAAATTAAGGATATCAGGGTAAACAATAAAAGACTGGGTCTTCTCCGTAAGACCTGCCACAAATTACCCCTTTCGGCTTTTTCGTGATTATTTTCTAGTTGGTAGCTCTCTTCTATCTTTTCTTTTGAGGGAAGAGTTTCTTCAACAAACAAAAAAACCAAAATTAAAGAAGCAAATGTAGTGGCAGCATCTCCTAAAAATATCCATATCAAATAATTATTATAGAGAAATCCGGCAATTAATGGTCCCACCGCAAATCCAATATTATTGCCTAAATATAAAAGAGAAAAGGCAGCTTTTCGGTTACTCGGATTAGTTAAATCTGTAGTCATAGCGGCACTGGCAGGTTGGGCTGCCCCAAGAAAGAATGCAGATAAAATCAATAAGCGGGGAATTAAAAATGAATTATTTAAAAATGCACAAGGTATAAGACAAATTGCTGCCAGACTTTGAAATAAAAGAAGGATTTTCTTTCTTCCTAACCAATCAGCTAATCTTCCTCCCACTATTAAGCCGGGGAGATGGGCTGTAATGGCAAGCATCACTATAAAACCAGCTTCACCTTCATCCAGGGATAGTGTTTTAGTCAAATAAATAGTTAAAAAAGGATAAACAAAAGCCCCCATTGAGTTTACCATTCGGGCAAAGAATAATATATAGATCCTATTAGGTAACTTGGTATAATGATTCAGCATTTTAGGTAATTTCATATTATTGTCTTATTTTTTTATCCTCTGTTTTATAGCTTCAAAAACAAAATCTGGTTTAGCTCTACCTTTGGTATAGCGCATTACTTGCCCTACTAAGAAATTTAAAGCCTTTTCTTTCCCTTCGTTAAAATCATCTACCGATTTGGGGTTTTCCTTAATCACCTTATCTATTAACTCAAATAATTCATTTTCATCAGTAATCTGAGTAATTCCACTTTCTTTCACAATTTGAGAGGCGTCTTTCCCGGTTTTAAACATCTTTTCAAATACATTTTTAGCCATCTTGCCACTAATTACTCCCTCATCTATTAATTTCAACATCCCAACTAATTTTTCAGGAGAAATGGGGGATTCATATATCTCTATCTTCTTCTCATTTAAATAACGTATTAATTCTCCCATAATCCAATTACTTAAAACTTTTCTATTGGAATATGAGGAAGCAGCCTTTTCGTAATAATCACCTAATGCTTTGCTCGAAGTTAATATCTCGGCATCATATTCGGGAATTTGATAATCTTTAAAAAATCGCTTTCTTCTTGCTTCGGGTAATTCAGGAAGGTTCCTCTTGATCTCATCAATCATTTTTAAATCTACTTTAAGGGGCAAAAGATCCGGTTCAGGAAAATAACGATAATCATGGGCTTCTTCTTTACTTCGCATTGAGACAGTAACGTTCTTTGATTCATCCCAGTGCCTGGTTTCCTGAACTATTTTTTCTCCCTCAGTCAAGAGCTTCTTTTGACGGTTCACCTCAAATTGTAAAGCTTTCTTGACTGCCTTAAAAGAATTCATATTCTTTATTTCTACCTTGATACCTAAAGCACCGGTTTTCGCATCTCTAAGTGAAATATTAGCATCGCAACGCATCGAACCTTCTTCCATATTGCCATCACATACTCCCAAATGCTGGACTATGCTTCTTAATTTTACCAAGAATATTCGAGCTACTTCGGGAGAACGAAAATCAGGCTCGGTTACAATCTCCGCCAAAGGAATTCCGCAACGGTTATAATCTGCCAGAGAGTAAGATGAGGAAGCGATATCCCCTTCGTGAACCAGTTTGCCAGCATCTTCCTCTATATGAACCCGGGTGATTCTGATCTTGCACTTTTCTTTACTTTCAGGGAGGGAAATCTCCATATATCCATTTATCCCCAAAGGTTTATCATACTGAGAAATCTGATAAGCTTTGGGCAAATCGGGATAAAAATAGTTTTTTCGGTGAAATCTGCTTACCTGATTAATTTTACAATTTAAAGCCACTGAAGTTCTTATGGCAAATTCTAATACTTTTTTATTAAGTACGGGAAGTGAACCGGGCAAACCCAAACACACCGGACAGGTATTGGTATTGGGCTCTTTACCGATATAATCAGTACTGCACTGACAAAATATTTTTGCTTTAGTCATTAATTGGATATGAATTTCTAAACCGATTACTACTTCTTCTTTCATTCTGTTGCCTCCTTATGTTTTGCTGGTTTTATCGATGGCTTCTTCCTTTCTATATCATTATTTTGTTCAAAATTAAAGGCTGCCCGAAGTATAGTTTCTTCACTAAAATGCTTACCGATAATTTGTAAACCTATGGGCAAATTATTTTTGCTGTATCCGCAATTAATAGAAATTGCGGGTATGCCGGCTAAATTAATAGGAATAGTATAAATATCAGAGAGATACATAGTTAAAGGATCTGATACCTTCTCCTTCAGCTTAAAAGCAGGGGTAGGTGAAGTAGGGGTAACAAGAATATCGTATTTACTAAATACTTTATCAAAATCTTCTTTTATTAAAGTACGAACTTTCTGGGCTTTCAAATAATAAGCATCATAATAACCTGAACTCAAGGCATATGTACCAAGCATAATTCTTCTTTTTACTTCACTTCCGAAACCTTCACTTCTGGTCTTCTGATACATAGAGGACAGATCTTTATACTCTTCTGCTCTATAACCATATTGCACCCCATCATATCGCGCTAAATTTGAACTTGCTTCTGCGGTAGCAATCAAGTAATAAGTAGGTAGAGAATATTCCGTATGGGGTAATGATAATTCTTCAATCTTTGCTCCTAATTTTTCAAATATTTTCAAAGCTCTATCCAGGGCACTCTTTACTTCTAGGTCTATTCCTTCGATGAAATATTCCTTAGGAACACCAATTTTCAAATCCTTTATCCCTGCTTTGCAAGATTTTAGATAATCAGGAACTTCTAAATTTACGGAAGTGGAATCCATATTATCATGTCCACTTATAACATTCATCACTAGGGCACAATCGGTCACATCCTTAGTTATAGGCCCTATCTGATCTAAAGACGAGGCATAGGCAACCAAACCGTATCTGGAGACCCTTCCATAAGTCGGTTTTAATCCTACCATTCCACAGAGAGATGCAGGTTGACGTATAGAGCCTCCTGTATCTGTGCCCAATGAAATAAAAGCTTCATCTGCTGCCACTGCGGCAGTTGAACCACCGCTGGAACCACCGGGTACTCTTTCTAAATCCCAGGGATTATGAGTAGGACCAAAAGCAGAATTTTCAGTAGACGAACCCATAGCAAACTCGTCCATATTGGTTTTTCCTATTATTATGGCACCTGCTTCTTTTAATCTATTGATTACCGTAGCATTATAGGGCGGGATAAAACCTCTTAATATTTTAGAGCCACAAGTAGTCTCCGTTCCTCGAGTAACTATAATATCCTTTATAGCAACTGCTACACCGGCTAAGGGAGGAAGTTCCTCTCCATTTTTCACTTTTGCGTCTATTTCTTTAGCTTGCCTTAAGGCTTCTTCCCGGTTAATAATTAGAAAAGCTTTGATTAAATCGTCTACTTTATCTATCTGATTAAAAATATCCTGCATAACCTCACAGGCAGTAATTTTCCTTTTTTTAATTAAGTTGACTACTTCATGAGCAGTTAATTGGTTTAAAGTCACCTATCTTTCCTCCTCTTACTTTAATTAAATTTTAGATTACATTATTTTAGGAACTTTGAAATAGCCTTTTTTAACATATTTGCCATTAGAAAGAACTTCTTCCTGGGGAAAAGAAGGTTTAACCTTGTCTTCATTCAGCAGATTAGGTATGGAAATAACATAAGCAGTAGGCTCAACCTTTTCAGTATCAAGTTCATTTAACTTTTTAAAATAATCTAAAATTGAATTTAATTGTGAAGTAAATTCTCCTTTTTCTTCTTCGTTAAATTTTAATTTTGCAAGTTTAGCAACATACTCTACTTCTTTTTTACTAATTATTTTTTCTGTCATAATAACCTCCATATTAATTCGTATCTCGTAATATAGCGTATAGTATTCATAGCAAAAAACGAAAAGCGCAAAACGCGAAACCATAGCTCAAAACTTAAAATTAAAGATCTGTTTTTAATTATTTTCTTAAATTTGTTAATAAAATTATATAATGGTTTAGCTTGTTAACAGACGCTAAAGAACAGATAACAATCAAATATAATATATTTTAAATAAAAATAAGTAAGTAGTAAAAATATTAAGTTCAATTATATAAACTCTCAAGGGTAAAAAGAGGTTTTGAATTTTTAGTTATGGTTTTTAGCTTTTCGCTTTGCGTTTTTAACTTATTGATTTATCCTCTACGCCAAATGCTGTACGCTCTACGCTATACCTGCTATTTTTTTAAATTCTTCTTCATTAATTATAGGTACACCTATTTTTTGTGCTTTTTGAATTTTTGATCCAGGGTCTTCACCAGCAACAACATAATCTGTTTTTTTGCTTACACTACCGGTAACTCGGCCCCCCAATTCACTGATTATTTCTTTAGCCTGAGTACGCGTAAAATCCTTTAAAGTACCGGTTAAGACAAATTGCTTTCCGGCTAATATCTGAACTCCTTTTTCTTCTCTCATTTTCTCTTCTTCTTGACCAAAATTCAAATCAGCACTTCTTAACCTTTCAATAATAGCAAAATTTTCCTTTTCCTTAAAGAAAAAAATTATACTTTCTGCAATCTTGGGACCAATTTCATTAATCTCGATCAATTCTTCTAAGTTGGCTTTTTTAAATTTATCTAAAGTAGGATAGTATCTGGTAATAACTTCTGAGGTATGAACTCCCACATAACGTATCCCCAAACCATATATTAAGTTGGCTAAAGATTTTCTCTTGCTCTTTTCAATAGCATCTAATAAATTATCTGCAGATTTCTCCGCCATCCGTTCGAGAGAGATTAAATCATCTCTTTTTAAAAAATATAAATCCGAAATATCTTTAATTAGACCTTTTTCTACTAATTGATCAATTATAGCCGGGCCTAACCCCTCGATATCCATAGCATCCCGGGAGGCAAAATGTTTGATTCTTTCCTTTATTTGGGCTGGGCAAGTAAGGCTATTGCATCGAGAGACTACTTCGCCTTCCGGCCTGAATACTTTTGCTCCACAGACTGGACATTGAGTAGGCACAACAAATTCCTTCTCCTTACCAGTCCTCTTCTCTTTTATTACTTTTACTACTTCCGGAATAACTTCTCCCGCTTTTTGAACTAAAACAATATCTCCAATTCGAATATCTTTCCTCTTAATTTCATCTTCATTATGCAGAGTTGCTCTCTGCACCACTGAACCGGATATCCTAACCGCGTCGAGTATAGCCACTGGGGTTAAAGCTCCTGTTCTCCCTACCTGAACAATAATATCCTGAATTTTTGTGGTCACTTGTTGGGCAGGAAATTTATTTGCAATAGCCCAGCGGGGGCTTCGGGTAGTAGACCCTAATTCTTCTCTCATTCTTAAGGAATTAACCTTAATTACCATCCCGTCAATCTCATAATCCAATTCTTCCTTTTTTTCTATCCATTGCAAGCAGTAACTTATAACTTCCTCTATATCCTGACAGAGCTTGATATAAGGATTTACCTTAAATCCTACCTTTTTTAAATAATTCAAGACCTCCATATGACTATTAAATTTATTTCCTTCGGGGAAGGTAGCTCTATAAATGAAAGTATCTAAACGTCTTTGGGCAGTAATCTGGGGGTCTAATTGTCTAACCGAACCGGCTGCAGCATTTCTGGGATTAGCAAATAAATTATCTCCATCCTTTATCCTTTTTTCATTTAATCTCTTAAAATCACTCTCTTTCATATATACTTCCCCATATACCTCAATACGGGGGGGAATATCTTTACCGAACAATTTTAATGGAACAGTCTTTACAGTTCTGAGATTAGAAGTAATTTCTTCTCCGGTTGTCCCATCCCCGCGGGTTGCTCCTCTTACGAATATGCCGTTTTCGTAGACTAAAGTAACGGCCAACCCATCAATCTTTAACTCTACTACATATTCTAATTTTTGTTCAATAATTATTTTTTTTATCCTTTGGTCAAAAGCTCGCAATTCTTCAGGCGAAAAGGCATTAGCCAAACTTAACATAGGAGCAATGTGTTTTATTGTGGTAAATCCAGAAACTGGTTCTATCCCTACTCTCTGAGTTGGAGAAGAAGATGTAATATATTGAGGATACTTCTTTTCCCATTCCATTAATTCTTTCATTAATTGGTCGTATTCGGTATCAGAGATAATCGGATTATCTAAAACATAATATCGATAATTATGGGATCTAATCTTTTCTCTTATCTCTTCTATTTTTTTTATAATATCATCATAATTATTAGAATTATGGACCATTTTTTTCCTCTAATAAGTTTATTAGGATTTGACCTATAAGAAATTACCTTGCTTAATATTTTATTACAATTAGTATATAATAAAAGCTTATTAAAACACAATCATATTATTCGTATTGTGTATTACGTAAAGAGAAAGAAAAGATTCAGAAACATAATAAGATAGAAAAAAAACAAGAGTAATTACTATTCTTTTCTTTATTTATTCCCTCACTAATATAAAATTATAGAGTCTTTAATGAATGATAATCTATGTTTTTATTTGTCATTCTATTTCATCTGGTATGAAACCTCTAAATTGAGCATTGTAAAGTTTGGCATATAACCCATCCTTGGCAATAAGCTCATCATGATTACCTTTTTCTTTAATTCCTTGATCAGTTAAAACCACTATTTCGTTAGCATTTTTAATAGTAGATAGCCTGTGGGCAATTACCAGCACTGTTCTGCCAATAGTTAACTTTTCTAAACCCTGTTGTATTATAATTTCAGCTTCACTATCTAAAGCTGAGGTAGCTTCATCAAGTATGAGGATAGCAGGATTCTTTAAAAATGCTCTGGCAAGAGATATCCTCTGTTTTTGACCTCCTGAAAGTTTTATCCCTTTTTCTCCTACATAACTATTATATCCTTCGGGTAAACTCATTATAAAATTATGAATGTTGGCATTTTTAGCAGCCTCTATTACTTTTGCATCTTCTGAGTTGGGTTTCCCATATAATATATTTTCCTTTATTGTGCCAGAAAACAAAAAAATATCCTGCTGAACCACGCCAATATTCTCCCTCAGAGATTTTAGTTTTATATCTTTTATATTAATGCCATCAATTAATATTTCGCCATCATTAACCTCATAAAATCTGGGAATTAACTGACAAAGAGTAGTTTTTCCACCACCGGATGGACCTACTAATGCCATTGTTTCTCCCGGCATTATAATAAGATTTATATTTGATAAAACAAATTTTTCCTCGCTATACTTAAAAGCAACATTTTTAAACTCAATCTTTCCCTTTATTTCTTTTAAAGTAACAGCGTCTTCCTTATCTACTATAGAAGGTTTTACTTTCATAATTTCCACAAATCGTTCAAAACCAGTCATACCATTTTGAAATTGCTGGGTAAAGTTGGTGAGTTTTCTAATCGGTTGAAGAAAGAAATTTATGTACAAAAGATAGGCAACTAAATCCCCGATATTTATATATCCCCGATATACAAAAAATCCTCCAACGCTTAGCGTGATAATGTTTAAGATATTTGACAAAAAGAATATTCCAGCAAAGAACTCTGCCATTGCTTTATAAGCAAACTCCCTAGAACTATTAAATTCTCTATTTCCCTCGTTAAATTTTTCAATTTCATATTCTTCGTTAGTAAATGATTTTGCAACCCGTATGCCAGATATACTGTTTTCTAATTGTGCGTTAACATTGGCTATTCTTTTTCGGACTGATCTAAAAGCAGCTGTCATTTTTTTTCTTTTTAAAGTTGCATACCAGATTAACAAAGGTAAAAAACTATATATAATTAAAGTAAGTCTCCATTCTATAGTAGTAAGAATAATAAATGAACCTATAAGCATTACCAAAGATAGAAATAAATCTTCTGGCCCATGATGAGCTAATTCAGATATTTCTCTAAGATCATTCACTATTCGAGACATTATATGACCAGTTTTTATATTATCGAAATAATCAAAAGATAGAGTTTGTAAATGCTCAAAGAGGTCTCTTCTCATGTCTCGTTCCATTCTTGTTCCTACAATATGTCCCCAGTAATCTATAATATAATTTAAAACTGCCCTAACCACAGCGAGTATTAACAGTGTTATAATAAATATGTAAAATATTCTTAATTTACCGTTAGGTATAATATCATTAATAAATTGCCTGGTAATCAAGGGAAACACTAAATCTATGGATGCTATCATAAAAGCGCAACTTAAATCTAACAGAAATAATTTTTTATACGGTTTATAGTAAGATATAAATTTTTTTAACATTATTTTTCCTTTTCCATTATTTCAATTTTTCCAGCCTTATTTTTTAATGTTTTTACTATTTAACTTATAAAGTTTATCATTTTAAAAAAGGTTTTTCAAATGCATCAAAGAAAGTATCGGGTAAAAACAGTATCGAGTATCGAGTCAAGATTATAGCGTAGAGCGTACAGCGTTTAGCGTATAGATGCTGGTAATAAATGTAAGAAAAGTACAGTATCGAGTATCGAGTCCTGTCTGCGTGCACCTCGCAGGCAGATAAGAAAGAGAAAAAAAATAGAAAAAAGTTACTTTACTTTGATTTTGAAAAATGATAAACTTTAATTTACATATTACAATTTAAATATATATTTTGGAAGGAGTTTTTCATGAATAAATCAATGTACATTTTCAGAACTGCAGTTATTTTAACTTTATGCTTTTTGGTCTTTTTTATTTTTAATCTCTCTTCTGTTTTAGCCGATGAAGGTACCTCTACTACCGAAACAAATCCAGAAGATATTGAAACTAATTTGCCTCCTGAGACGATATTGGCTTCTTTTGGTGGACAAACTATTACATTAGGTGAATTTGATCAATTATGGGAACAGGTACCTGAAGATTATAAATTACAACTTGATAAAAGTATAGTACTCGACCAGATGATATCAGAAAAACTGCTAATTCAAGAAACAAAAAATATTGGTTTAGAAGAAGATAAAGATGTATTAGAACAGATTAAAAAGATGACCGAACAAATATTGGTCCAAGCTTTGATAGAAAAAGAAATTTTAAATAAGGTAAAAGTTAAGGATGAAGAAGTTTTAGAATACTATGAACAGAATAAGGATAGCTTCACTGAAAAAGAACAAGTCCATTTATATAATATTTTATTAGAGACCGAGGAAGAGGCTCAAAACATTCTGGAACAATTAAAAGCTGGAGAAGACTTTAGCGAAATTGCTATAGAAAAATCTACCGGCCCCAGTGCTGTCCAGGGTGGAGATTTGGGATACTTGACTAAAGGTACAATAATCCCAGAAATTGAAGAGGTAGTCTTCGCCTTAGAAGTGGAAGAATTAAGCGAAGTAATTAAAACAGATTTCGGTTTCCATATTTTAAAAATTACTGAGAAAAAACCAGAAACCGTTAAAACTTTTGAAGAGGTTAAAGAGGACATCATTCAAACTTTGCTGCCTATTAAACAAAAAGAAGCTTTTGAAAATTTCTTAGAAGAACTAAAGGGTAAAACCGAAATCGAAATAAATGAAGAGGCATTACAATAGTATCGTGTATCGCGTATCGAGTATCGAGTCAAGAAAAGAAAAGAAAAGAAAAGAAAAGAGAAAAAAGCAAGGTGTGGGAGCGTATTTAATACACTCCGATAGCAGCGGTCAGCTTATAGCGTATAGGAATAAAAAAAGGGTACGAATTAATCGTACCCTTTTTTTATTAAGGTAAATATGCTTTATATCCTCTATATTTTTATCATTTCCTGTAGGGGCACAATGAATTGTGCCCTCCCTGTATATATTGCCACTCATCTTCCCGGGGCATAATACATTGTACTCCTCCAAAAGCTTTAACTTATCTTTATACGATACGCAATATACGATACGATTTTATCCTGACTCCTGACTTCTGTATTCTGTCTTCTTCTTTCCTGACTATGAGCTGTACGCTAAACGCTATACGCTATTTATTGTACTTTCTCCAATGGTGCGTAATTAATTGATAACTTTTTTAGTCCCACTTTTTCAAAATCTACAGTTATAAAAATATCATTTTCAGTATCAATTTTATTTAATATAACCCCTATTCCCCAATCCACATGTCTTATCTTATCTCCCACTGCTACCTCTATTTTTTCTCTTCTATTATCAAGTGAAGGAATTTCTTCTCCTTTTTCTATATCTGCTTTTTCTTTAAGATGTTTTGGAATCTCAGAAATAAATCGTGAAACACTGTTGAATAAGGTATTACCATTCAAATTTCTTCTCCAGGCGTAAGTCAAATATAACCTTTCTTTGGCTCGGGTCATCCCCACATAACACAACCTTCTTTCTTCTTCTAATTCCTCTACACTGTTTAGTGAACGAGAATGAGGAAATATGCCTTCCTCAAATCCGGTAATGAAAACCACCGGAAATTCTAAACCTTTGGCACTATGCAGGGTCATAACTGTAACTACATCCTCTTCTCCTTTGTATAGATCAATATCTGTAATTAAAGCAACGTATTCTAAAAAGGCAGTTAAGGATTTATCTTCGTTGTTCACTTCGAACTCTTGCATTGCTAGAATTAACTCCTTTATATTTTCAATCTTGCTTTGAGATTTGAATTCCCCTTCTTTTTTTAATTCATCATAATAATTAATTTTTCTTATTAGCTCTATGAGCAGTTCGCTCCCTTTGATTTCTTTTTTCTTTTCACTAAGCTCGTCAATCAGAGAAGTAAATTTCTTTATTGTTTCTTTCCTATCAGCGGATATTTTTATTACTTTTAAGCCCTGCTTTAAAGCCTGATAAAAATTTAAATCATTTTTTCTGGCCAATTCTACTATTTTACTTATGGTGATCTTGCCGATACCTAATTTGGCATTATTAACAACCCTAAAAAAACTTACTCTATCTTTTTGATCATGAATAAAGCGAAGATAAGCCAGAATATCCTTTACTTCCTTTCTTTCGTAAAACCTTAATCCCCCAACTACCCGAAAAGGAATGCCTTGTTTATTAAAAATTTCTTCAAAAGACCTCGATTGGGCATTCGTTCTATATAAAATAGCATAATCATTAAAAGTTCTTCCTTCTTCCTTATTTAATTTTATAATCTCCTGACTTACAAATACTGCTTCATCGAGGGCGCTAACTGCTTCATAGCAATTTATCTTTTTGCCGCCTTTTTTATCAGTCCATAGTTCTTTTTCTTTACGATTTCTGTTATGTTTTATCAGATTTGAAGCTCCCTCTAATATCACTTTAGTAGATCGATAATTCTGTTCCAGCTTGATTACCTTACTACGAGGAAAATCATGTTCGAATCTTAAAATATTATTTAAATCTGCTCCTCTAAATTTATAAATGCTCTGGTCAGGATCGCCCACCACAAATAAATTATTATATTTTCCCGAAAGTAATTTTACTAACTGATATTGAGCAAAATTTATATCCTGATATTCATCTATTAAGATATATCTAAATTTATTCTGATAATTTTCTAAAATTTTAGGCCTTTCCTTGAAGAGTTTCACCGTTAATAAAATCAAATCATTAAAATCCAGAGCGTTATTTTCGCATAATTCTTCTTGATATTGTGTGTATACCTTTGCTGCAATTTTTTTGAAATAGTTCATAGCATTATACTCAAATAATTCTGCATCTTCCAAATTATTCTTAGCCTTATCTATTATAGATGAAATAATATTGGGGCTATATTTTTTACTATCTAAATCGAGAGCCTTAATACATCTTCTTATCATACTAAGCTGATCGCCTTTATCATAAATAACAAAATTTTTATCATAACCCAGGATATCTATCTCTCGACGTAAAATCCGTGCACAGATAGAATGAAAAGTACCCATCCATAAACCTTTCATTATCTTTCTATTGGAAATATCTTTACTTATAAATTCAATTCTGTCTTTCATCTCTTGAGCAGCTTTATTAGTAAAAGTAACAGCTAATATGTTGCTCGGGTTTATCTTCTTTTGAAAAATCAAATAAGCAATCCTATGAGTTAAAACTTTTGTTTTTCCACTACCCGCACCAGCAATAACTAATATTAGAGCTTCTTCAATTTTTACTGCTTCCTGTTGTCTTTCATTTAAATTTTTTAACATCTTCATCTTTTTCTTCTTTAACTCCTATTATAATATTCATTATAATTGATTACACAGATTACATTTAGATTACACCGATAAAATAAAAGCATTTGTAGGGGTGTTGTAATGTGCCCTTACGGTTACAAACGATACCTCCTAAAAAATAATTAGGTGTAATCGCTTATTTGTTCATTGGCATTAGATTCCTATCTTTTATCTGCGTAATCTTTTTATTAATCCGGGTAATCAAGTTAGGATACCTAATTTCTTAAGTTTTTCCTTTAAAGTTGGCATATGATTCCCGTTCCAAAAAATTTTTCCGCAATTAAGACATCTTTTAAACCAATAGCCTCTTCCGTAGACATCTAAAGGAATCTTTCCCTTAACTTCCTCTTCCTGAACTTCTTGCAAGAGATTATTACAATTTGAACATCTACTAAATAGACTTTCTTTATTTACTTTCAATTTTAATTCTTTTATAATCTGTTCTAATTGCCTATCAATATCGTCTTTGTTAAGATAAAAAATCCAGGGCAATTTTCTTAAAAACTTTACCCTGGATAACAAAATTCTATACTCTCTTTTAGTCAGATTAATAACCGATATATAATCCTCATTTTGAAAATACAGGACATCAAAACCTAAAATCCTGAGCAAAATTGCTAATTTTTGCAATTTATAAACTACAAAGCGATTTTCTTTCATAAGCCTAAGTTGGGGGATTACACCCCCTTGGATTTTTTTGGATTCGGATTTACCAGATCCGCGTATTTTGTTAATTTTCCTTGGGCGTATGCAATACGCCCCTACATTTTTTATATTTCATATTCTCTATATTTTCATTGCTTCCTGTAGGGGCACAATGAATTGTGCCCTTCTTATTTTGTCATTCCCGCGAAAGTGGGAATCTATCTTTCCTTTTTTGCCTCTACCTTCTGGCATCTGTGGGCACGATGCATCGTGCCCCTACATCCTAAAATCTTAGAATCTTTTCTATTCTATTTAACCCCTCTTTAATATCTTCTAAAGATGTAGCATAAGACAATCTTAGATATCCTTCTGCTTCAAATGCGCTACCCGGAATTAAAGCAACTTCCGCTTCCCTTAAAACAAAATTAGAGAGATTAAATGAATTACTAATCTTCTTACCATTATATTCAATACCTCTTTCTAATATTTTACTAACATTAGGAAAGGCATAAAAAGCCCCGGCTGGTCTAAGACAGGAAATTCCTTCTATATTGTTTAATCTTTTAACCATATATTTCCTTCGCTCATCGAATGCTTTTCTCATTTCTTCGATAGTATCTTGTTTCCCGTTTAAAGCTTCCACGCTGGCTTTTTGAGCAATAGAATTAGGATTAGAAGTGCTGTGCCCCTGGATTTTGGACATTCCCTTGATAATTTCCTCCGGTCCTGCAGCGTAGCCAATTCTCCAGCCAGTCATAGCATAAGATTTGGATACACCATTTATAGTAATAATTTTTTCTTTTATCTCATCACTTAAGGAAGCCATGCTTAAATGTTTTGCATTATCATAAATTAATTTTTCGTATATTTCATCACATATACAATATATATTGTACTTTAAGAGAAGCTGTGCTATCTTTTTTAATTCTTCCAGGTCGTAAATTGCACCAGTAGGATTATTCGGGCTGTTCAAAATAATTAATTTAGTTCGAGGAGTAATTTTTTCTTCAACTTGAGCAGCAGATAATTTAAAATCTTCCTCTTGATGAGTAATAATAAAGACCGGGACTGCTCCCGCAAATTTTATCTGTTCTGTGTAACTAACCCAGCAGGGAGTAGGCAACAATACCTCATCACACGGTTCGCAAATAGTTAAAATTGTATTAAAAAGACATTGCTTTGCTCCGGTAGATACAATTATTTCTGAAGTTTTGTACTCTACTTTATTATCTTTCTTAAGTTTTTCTAGTATAGCTTCTTTAAGTTCAATTATTCCTGAGCTCGCGGTGTAGTGGCTAAAACCTTCCCTAATAGCAGAAATAGCCTCTTCTCTAATATTTTTTGGAGTACTAAAGTCAGGCTCACCTGCTGCAAAACTGATTACTTTCTTCCCTTCCCTCTTCATTTTCAGTGTTTGGGCAGTAATAGCTAAAGTCTGTGATGGATTTATACTTTTTACTCTTTCCGAAATAGTCATCTTTTCCCTTCCTCTCTGGTAAAAATGAAACTTTTGTACCAGGCACTTTTATTTCATTTTTAGATATAATCAAGCCAACTTAAGTATTTATCTTCTTTCCCTTTAGCGATATCAAAGAACTTCTTTTGAATATTTTCAGTTACCGGTCCACGCTTTCCTTCGCCAATCTGGTAATTATCAATCTCTCTAATAGGAGTAACTTCAGCAGCCGTGCCAGAGAAAAACACCTCATCTGATATATAAAGCTCATCTCGACAGATATATTTCTCTTGAACCTGATAACCCATATCCTTTGCAATTTTTGTTATGGAATCACGGGTGATTCCTTCTAATACTGTGGCAGTGGGAGTGGTATAGATTACTCCATCCCTAACCCAAAATAAATTTTCTCCTGAGCCCTCAGTTACAAAGCCTCTGGTATCTAATAAAATTGCTTCATCAACACCTGCTTCAATTGCTTCCATCTTAGCAAAGATAGAATTAACATAATTTCCACATATTTTGGCTTTTTGAGAAGTAGAATTTATAAAAATTCGCGCATAACTAGAAATTTTAGTTCTAATCCCTTGAGCTAAGGCCTCTTCGCCTAAATATGCGCCCCATTCCCAAACAGCAATAGCACAATTAACCGGACATTTAAAAGGACTTACTCCCAATTCTTTAAACCCACGATAGATTAAAGGCCGGATATAGCCACTCTTAAGTTTGTTTGCTTTAATAGTATCTTTGACCGCCTGCCTAAATTCTTCTTTAGAATAAGGAACAACCATTTTTAATATCTTTGCTGAATTAAATAACCGGTTAATATGTTCCTTTAATCTAAAGACTGCTGTTCCATTCTCGGTCTCGTAAGCTCTTATGCCTTCAAACACTCCACTTCCATAATGTAGAGCATGGGTACATACATGAACTTGAGCTTTATCCCAATCAACCATCTTCCCATCCATCCAAATTTTTTCTGCTTTCATTTTTTATTTTCCTCCTTCTTAAGATTAAATTTAGAATTATTTTATCACATTTTTACAATAATTACATATTATTCCTTTTGTATCTCGTATCTCATATAAAATACAGTAACAAGTAATATCTAATTAGTAATAAGATTAAATTTCTGAAATTATAAAAACAAGTACTTACTACAGGTTATGCATCCTTCACTTGTTTGTTAGTTAGTTAGTTACCTGATTAGCTAGCTAAGAAAATAAAAGATAAAAATCAGTAGTAAGAAGCCGGAAGTAAGGATTTAGTACAATAAATTACAATTCTTTATTTTTATCCAACTATATTACAAAAGTTTACTCTAATATTTTAGAAGTTAATGTTAACTAAATATTTTGTTCTAATTCTTCTAACTTTACTTTTTGGATTTTGATGTTATTACTAGTGAGAATGATTTTTGCTGTTTTTTCCACTTTTTCTGGGGAGCCAGTAGTATAGTAATTTTCTTCGCCTTTACTCTCTTTTTTTAAAATTTCCTTTTTGATGAGAACTTCTTTTAAAATTAATGAGGTACTGACAGCTGGATCAACTAATATTACTCCTGGGCCCATAATTTCTGATATTACCTTTTTTAAGAAAGAATAGTGAGTACAGCCTAATATTAGAGTATCAATTTGTGCTTCTTTTAAAGGTTTCAGATATTCTCGGGCAACTTCGTAAGTTTTAGGTGCAGTAAATTTACCGGCCTCAACTATAGAAACAAATTCGGGACAAAAATTAGAAAAAACTTTTATTTCGGGGGCAATTCTTTTAATATCTTTAGGATAAGCTCCATTTTTGGTGGTAAATTCGGTAGCAACAACTCCGATCCTTTTGTTTGAAGTCTTCTTTATGGCACCCTGAACTGCTGGCTGGATAACACCAATTATAGGAATAGAAAAATATTCTCTTGCTTTTTTTAGGCTAGCAGCGGTAGCTGTATTGCATGCTATAACACAGATTTTAATTTTTTTCTTTATAAGGAATTTAATTATCTGTAAAGTATAGCTAATAAGTTCTGACTGGTTTTTTTCACCATAGGGTTGACGCTGATTATCAGCGAAATATTCAATATTTTCTCGGGGAAGTAATTTTTTAACTTCTTTTACTACTGATAAACCACCCAACCCCGAATCTAAAAAACCAACCGGTTGCTCTTTCATTTAATACCCCTTTTCTTCATTATAAAAATATATAATTTCTTATTTTTTAAATTTTTTCTAATAAGTAAATAATATTATTATTCAACTCATTACTGGCCAAATACTCTAATAAATATTGGGTCTATATTTTTTAGATAAGTCTGATAATCAAAGCATACTCCTATCTCTGATTTTGTTAAATATTGACCTACTTCCGGGTCTTCCAATAAAAGTTCCTTAAACTCGGCTTGACCCTGCCAGACCTGCATAGAAATTCCCTGCACCATCCGGTAAGCTTCCTCTCGAGAAAGACCCTTTTCGGTAAGGTCTAACATTATCTTTTGAGAAAAGATCAGACCTTTGGTTTTTTCCAAATTTTCTTTCATTCGCTCGGGATACACATTTAAATTAGAAATAAGATTAGTAAATTTTTGTAACATATAATCGATTAGAATATTGCTATCGGGAATAATAATCCGCTCTGCAGAAGAATGAGAAATATCTCTCTCGTGCCATAGATTTACATTTTCCAGAGCAGCCATGGCATTAGCTCTAACTACTCGGGAAAGTCCGCAAATTCTCTCACAAATTATGGGATTCCTCTTGTGAGGCATAGCTGAAGAACCCTTCTGCCCAGCGGAAAATTTTTCTTCTGTTTCATAAATTTCAGTCCTTTGTAACCCTCTTATTTCAGTGGCAAACTTTTCTAAAGAACTGGCAATTACTGCTAAGGTACCCAAATAATAGGCATGACGGTCTCTTTGAATAATTTGATTGGAAATCTTAGCTGGTTTCAGACTTAATTTTGCACAAACATATTCCTCGACATAGAGGTCAATGTGGGCAAAGGTGCCTACTGCTCCTGATATTTTACCGTAGCTTACTTCTTCCTGGGCTTTCTTCATCCTTTCCAGATTTCTCTGCATTTCGGAGAACCATAAAGCCATTTTAAACCCAAAAGTTATTGGCTCGGCATGAACACCATGAGTCCTTCCTACCATTAAGGTATATTTGTGCTCTAAGGCCTTTTCTTTTAATGCTTTTATCAAATTTTCAATATCTTCTATAATTATTTTGGCAGACTGTTTTAACATCGAAGCCAAAGAAGTATCTAATATATCAGAAGAGGTTAATCCTTTATGAAAATAACGGGAATGCTCTCCTAAATTTTCTCCGACGGCAGTGGTAAAAGCCAATACATCATGCCGGGTTATTTTTTCAATCTCCTGAATGCGTTCTAAAGAATATCTGGCATTGCTTCTAATATTTTCAATAGCATTTTTATCTATTTTCCCTGATTCAAAAAGAGCTTCACAGACTAAAAGCTCTATTTTTAACCAAGTTCTATATTTGTTTTCCTCTTCCCAGATATTTTTCATAGCCGGGAGGGAATATCTATCAATCATTGGTATCACCTCTATATTAATTCTCCAATTTGCCAATTGACCAATTGACCAATTAAATTGGTTAGTTGGTTAGTTGGTTTTAATATAAGTTTACAGTTATCATTATATAGCTAAAAAACTAAAATTCAAAACTCAAAACTTTTTTGTATAAACTATTGTTTTTAATGTAGGGGTCGGATTTATCCGACCCGAGTTTTGCGGGCTTGATAAATCAAGCCCCTACACTAAATCTGATCAACCAGTCTGTTAGACTTCCAGTCTACCAGTAAATTCAACATTTATTTTATTTATTTAAATATTTTTTCTCGAAAAATTGTTTGACTTCTTTTTGGACCTACAGAGATTATAACTACTTTTGTTCTGACTAATTCTTCTATTCGGCGAATATATACTTTTAATTGCTGTGGAAGGTCATCGTATTTAATTATCTGAGAAATATCTCCTTTCCATCCTTCCATCTCTTCATATACTGGGATACAGTTCTCTAAGATCTCTAAATTAACCGGAAACTCTTTTATTATTTCTCCATTATATTTATAAGAAGTGCATATTTTAATCTTGTCAAAATCACTTAGGACATCTATCTTAGTTAAAACCATGCTATCCATCCCATTAATTCTGACTGCATAGTTTACCAATACCGCATCGAACCAACCACATCTTCTAGGCCTCCCGGTAGTTGCTCCAAATTCTCCCCCCTTTTGACGGGTATATTCTTCCAATTCCCCTTGCATTTCCGTTGGGAAAGGACCTCTCCCTACTCGGGTAGTATAGGTTTTGGTTATTCCCATAACTCTGTCTATCTTAGTAGGACCTACGCCTGTTCCAATGCAAGCTCCGCCGGCTATTGGATTAGAGGAAGTTACATAAGGGAAAGTACCATGATCAATATCTAATAGAGTTCCCTGAGCACCTTCAAATAATATTTCTTTATCTTCATTAATAGCCTGATTCAGGTATAGGGAAACATCTATCACATATTTTTTTAACAATTGACCATATTCCCTATATTTTTTTAAAATATCTTTCTTTTCCTGATTAGATATTTTAAGCCCGTATAATTTTTCAAAAATATCATTTTTTTCGTTTAAATTAGTCTCTAATTTTTTTGATAAAGATTTTCCATCTATCATATCAATCATTCTTATCCCGGTACGAGCAATTTTATCCACGTAGGCTGGACCAATACCTCTTTTAGTTGTACCTATTTTATCTTTCCCTCTTTTTATTTCTTTTTTCTCATCCAAGGTTTTATGATAAGGTAAGACAACATGGGCTTTAAAATCTATAAATAAATTATTGTTAATTTCTATGTTTTTTTTCTTTAAACTTTCAATTTCCTGCAATAAAGATTGAGGATCTATCACCACTCCGTTACCGATAAGACATTTTACCCCTTTATGCAAGATACCAGAAGGTATAAGGTGAAAGATAAATTTATTTTCTCCTTTTACTACCGTATGACCCGCATTACACCCCCCCTGATATCTAACAATAATGTCTGCTTCCTCTGAAAGCAAATCAGTTATTTTACCTTTTCCTTCGTCTCCCCATTGAGAGCCAACTACTACTAATGTAGACATAAAAATACTACCTAACCTTTCGATATTTTAGTCATTTATAGCATAGAGCGTACAGCGTTTAGCGTATAGGCATGGGATAAATTTTAAATTTTGAACTATGATTTTACGCTTTGCATTTTTCGTTTTTCACTTCATACTATATCCTAATTTGGTTTCTATATTATATCTTCTTCTTTCCCAACTCTACGCTAAACGCTAAACGCTCCACGCTATATTGCGAGATACGATTCACGAAATACGATATACGAATTTATTCCCATTCGATCGTTGCTGGTGGTTTTGAACTTACATCATAAACTACTCGATTAATACCTTTAACTTCATTAATAATTCTACTGGATATCTCACCTAATATTTCATATGGTATTTTAACCCAATTAGCGGTCATGCCATCATCGCTGGTTACAGTCCTTAAAGCAAGAACAAAATCATAGGTTCGAATATCTCCCATCACCCCTACAGTCTTTATCGGGAGCAGAATACCAAAAGACTGCCAGACCTTTTTATATAAACCATTCTTTTTCATTTCCTGCTTAATTACCTCATCTGCTTCTCTTAAAATATCTAATTTTTCTTTATCAACTGAACCAATTATCCTTACAGATAATCCCGGCCCGGGGAAGGGTTGTCTCCAGATTACCTCTTCAGGAAATTTTAGCTCTTTCGCTACTTTTCTCACTTCATCCTTGAACAGATATTTTAAAGGTTCCAGAACTTTTAGTTCCATTTCTTCAGGCAATCCACCTACATTATGATGAGACTTAATCTTTGAAGAAGGACCTTTTAAAGAAATACTTTCTATCACATCGGGATAAAGAGTTCCTTGTAATAAATATTCTACCTTACCTATGTCTTTAGCTTTCTCCTCAAATACTCGGATAAATTCTTCACCAACAATCTTTCTCTTTATCTCGGGGTCACTTACACCTTTTAATTTCTTTAAAAATCTCTCAGAGGCATCAACATAGATTAAATCTATTTTAAAATTGGCTTTAAATCCTTCCTGTACTTCTTCTGCTTCTCTCTTTCTTAATAGACCATTATTGATAAAGATACAGTGTAGCTGATCGCCAATAGCCTTGTGGGTCAGTACTGCTGCCACCAATGAATCTATCCCTCCGCTTACTCCAGCTACTACTATACTTTTACCTACTTTTTCTTTAATCTCCTTTACAGATTGCTGAATAAAAGATTGTAGATTCCAACCAAGCCGGCACTGACATATCCTATAAAGAAAGTTTTTTAACAATTTCTTTCCTAAAGGAGTGTGGGTGACTTCAGGGTGAAATTGGATTCCGTAAATTTTCTTCTCTCTATTTACCATGGCTGCAACTTTGGTATTTTCACTATGAGCTGCGGCTTTAAAATTTAGAGGAAGATCTTTTATTAAGTCCTGATGACTCATCCAACAAGCGGTCTCTTTAGGAAATCCATAAAAAATATATTCTCGATTATCTATAATAATATCAATTCTACCGTATTCTGCCTGAGAAGTTTTTGTTACTTTTCCCCCTAAAAGCTGAGCAATAATCTGAGCACCATAACAAATTCCTAATATTGGTATACCTAATTCAAATATCTTTTTATCACACACTGGTGCCTGATTTTCATATACACTAGCCGGACCCCCAGAGAGGATAATCCCTTTAGGTGGATTCATTTTTAATTTATCAACATCAATATGATAAGGAAGTATTGCCGAATAAACGTTAGCTTCTCTTATTCGTCTGGCGATTAATTGAGTATATTGTGAACCAAAATCTAAAATTGCAATCCATTCTTTCTCTTTTTCTTTTTTCAAACAAATCCCTCCAACTTATAATTTTTGCTTTCTATAATATACTCTATAAAATTTTAGCAATTTACTTTTAGCAATCCATTCATGGTAATAATTATAACATATCTTTAATTTGTAACGATAGTAATTTAATATTTTTTAAATTTTTTTTAAAAAAAAGAGGGTTTTTTAAATTTATGTAGTATTATAATAATATAAGTAGGAATATGTTTAAATTTTCTGATACCAAATAACATATTCTCCAAATAAAATGCAACAAACTGTATGAAGGTAGGGGGAGAAATCTTTTCTTCTTTAGAAAAGGAGCCGAAGGGGCAAGATGTGAAGTGCATTTAAACTCTCAGGCAAAAGGACCCTTACTGGACAGAACTCTGGAAAGTTTTTTAATAAACACCGAAGGGGCAATTTTCCATGCTGGAAAAAATCTCTCAGGTAACAAGACAGAGCGGTAATAATCTTTTAAGATTTCTGTTCTGTCTTTTTTTATTTCAAAATAAAATAGTAAAAAATAAAATCAGGAGGTACTTAAATGAAATCAGATTTACAAATTGCTCAGGAAGCTAAATTAAAACCAATTACCGAAATTGCAGAATCAATCGGGATAAAAGAAGATGAATTAGACCTTTATGGCAAGTATAAAGCCAAGGTTTCCCCTAATATCTTAAAAAGACTAAAAGATAAACCCCAGGGAAAATACATTGTAGTAACTGCTCTTACCCCTACCCCCCTGGGAGAAGGAAAGACCGTAACCTCTATCGGGTTAGGTCAGGGTCTGGCTAAAATAGGAAAAAATGTAATAAATACCCTGCGTGAACCCTCAATGGGACCGGTCTTCGGGATCAAGGGTGGAGCAGCTGGTGGAGGATATTCCCAGGTAGTCCCTATGGAAGACCTTAATCTTCATTTTACCGGAGATATTCATGCAGTGGGAGCGGCCAATAACTTACTCTGTGCCATGTTAGATACTCACCTGCAGAAAAGAAATAAATTAGGAATAGACATCCATAATATCAATATTAATCGAGTGGTTGATATCTCAGATCGTGCTCTTCGCCATATTATTATCGGTTTAGGGGGAAGAGTTAACGGTATCCCCCGGGAGACCGGTTATGATATCACCGTGGCCTCGGAAGTTATGGCTATCCTCTCTTTAGCTACCAATGTCTTTGATCTTCGAGAAAGGTTGGGTCGGATGACCGTAGCCTATACCACTGAAGGCAAACCGGTAACCGCAGAAGACCTAAAAGCTGCCGGAGCTATGACTGTTCTCTTAAAAGATGCTCTAAAACCTAACCTCATCCAGACTTTGGAACACGGACCCTGCCTGATGCACTGTGGTCCTTTTGCCAATATCGCCCATGGCAACAATTCAGTTTTAGCTGACCTGATTGCCACTAAATTAGCTGATTATGTAGTGACCGAGTCCGGCTTTGGTGCAGATATGGGCTTTGAGAAAATGTGTAATATAAAATGTCGCACCAGTGGCCTGAAAGTAGATTCAGCGGTAGTAGTATGTACCATAAGAGCCTTAAAGATGCACGGTGGTGCTATAAAAGTAATTGCCGGGAAACCATTAGACCAAGAAACATTAGCCCGGGAAGATTTAGACTCTGTAGCCAAAGGGTGCGAAAATTTAGAGAAACAGATAGAAAATGTGCTCCTACATGGTGTCCCCCCAATAGTAGTCATCAACCGCTTCCCTACCGATACCCCGGCTGAGATCGAATTGGTCAAAGAGAAATCCCTGGCTGCCGGAGCAACTGCTGCGGTTACTCATGAAGTCTGGGCCAAAGGAGGAGAAGGAGGAATTGAATTGGCCGAAGCTGTAGTAGAGGCAACTAAAAAACCCAATAAATTCCACCATCTTTATCCCTTAGATTTATCTATTAAAGAGAAGATTGAGACTATCGCCAGTAAGATCTATGGTGCAGAGGGAGTTGACTACACTCGTTTAGCCGAAAAAAAGATTAAATTATTTACCGAAGTAGGGTTTGATAAACTACCGATGTGTATGGCTAAAACTCACCTTTCCTTATCTCATGAACCATTAGTTAAAGGCAGACCTCGTAACTTCCGTGTACCGGTTAGGGATGTCAGGGCATCAGTCGGAGCAGGTTTCCTCTACCCTCTTTTGGGAACAATGATGACTATGCCAGGCCTACCTTCTGTTCCGGCATCTACTAAAGTAGATATTGATGAAAATGGGGATACAGTGGGATTGTTCTAGATTAATAAGGAGTTGATGTTTAAAGTAAATCAAAAAACATACTTTAACAATTTTAATCATAAAATAATTATAAAATAAAAAAATGAATGGAGGTAAAATACTAATGAGTAACAAAGTTATAGAAAATTTATATTATACCAAAAGTGACGAGTGGTTAAAAGTAGAAGACGGTATTGGAACAATAGGAATTACTGATTATGCTCAGGATCAGTTAGGAGATATTGTTTACCTGGAAAAAATAGAAAAAGGGAAAAAATTAAAACAGGGTGAAAACCTTACCACCATCGAATCGGTAAAAGCAGTATCTGATGTGAAAATCCCGGTAACCGGTGAAGTAACCGAGGTAAACATAAAAGTTATTGAAGACGCTTCCATTATCAACAAAGAACCCTATGTTGAAGCTTGGATTGCTAAAATAAAGATAGAAAATAAGGATGAATTAAAAAATCTAATGAGTGCCCAAGAATACTCTGAATACAGAAAAGAATAGAGGTGTAATAAGTATGAGATATATCCCTACTACCGAAGAACAGAAAGAGAAGATGTTGAAAGAGATTGGGGTTTCTTCTTTCGAAGACTTAATTGAAAGTGTTCCCCAAAGCCTTCAATTAAAAGAAAAATTAAATATTCCAGAGGCAATGTCAGAAAGCGAATTAGAAGATAAAATTTACCATATCGCTAAGAAGAACGCAGATTTTTACTCAATGAAACCTTTGTTAGGTGCTGGTTCCTACCGTCATTTTATCCCGGAAGCAGTAAAATTTCTTTTACAGAGAGAAGAGTTCTGGACCTGCTACACCCCTTATCAACCTGAATTGAGTCAAGGTACCTTGCAATCTATATTTGAATACCAGAGCTATATTTCCCGGCTTACCAAGATGGAGGTGATAATTCCCTCTATCTACGATGGTGCCTCAGCAACTGCCGAAGCAGCTTTAATGTCCCTAAGGTTAACTCATAAAAATAAAATTATTGTATCGAATTTACTTCATCCTCATTATAAAGAAACAGTCAAAACCTATTTAGCTCCTCATCAACCAAAAATTATCGATTTACCTTATAAAAATGGTTTGATTGACATAGAGAAATTAAAGACTCTACTTGATGAAAATGTAGCATCGGTAATTATTCAAAGTCCTAATTTCTTTGGTGGCATAGAAAATATGGTAGAAATTTCCGAAATAGTGCATTCTAAAAGTATACTGTTAATAAACGTAATTACCGAAAGTATGTCCTTGGGAATTTTAAAAGCTCCGGGAGAGATGGGGGCTGATATCGTGGCTGGTAATGCCCAATCCTTCGGAATGGATTTGAATTATGGTGGCCCCTACAATGCTTATTTAGCGACCAAAAAACAATATATCAGACAACTTCCCGGAAGAATTGTAGGAGAAACGGTAGATGTGGACGGAAAAAGGGTTTTTGTAATGACTATGCGGGCCCGGGAACAAGATATAAGAAGAGAAAAAGCAACTTCTAATATCTGTACTAATCACAATCTAAATGTTCTGGCTTCTAATATTTATCTTTCTCTTATGGGCACTGAAGGTATTTATCAACTTTCTTTTCTAAATACTAAATCTGCCCATTATTTAGAAAACTTATTATTAAAATCCGAGAAATTTGAAAAAGTGTTTAATTATCCCTTCTACAACGAATTTTTACTAAAAAGCAAAGAAGACATATCCACCATTAACAAAAAATTATTAGAAAATAATTTTATTCCTCCTCTTAAGATTTGTGAATTTTATCAGGCGGATAATCTAAGAAATGCTTTACTCTTTGCAGTAACTGAAACATTAAGTAGGGAAGATTTAAATAAAGCTGCTAAGATTCTTTCGAAATAAGGAGGAGAAAATATGAAATTAATATTTGAAAAAAGTATAAAAGGTAGAGATGGTTATTCACTGCCTCAAGATTTATTTGAGGAGATTAAAATTGAAAAATGTTTACCCGAATATGTTATTAGTAAAGATAAAAAATTACTTAGTGAAATATCGGAAGTAGATGTTGTTCGGCACTTCACCAAACTTTCTAAATTAAATTATGGTCTTGATGATGGTTTCTACCCCTTAGGTTCGTGCACTATGAAATATAACCCCAAAATTAATGAAAAGCTGGCTTCCTTAAGTAATTTTATCTATGCCCATCCTTTAGCTCCTGAAGGGACCGTGCAGGGTTGTTTGGAAATTGCCTATGATCTAAATAAACTGCTCTGCGAAATAACCGGCATGGATGAATATACTATGGCCCCTGCTGCCGGAGCACACGGGGAGCTAACCGGCATTCTCATTATGAGAAAATATTTTGTAGATCGCGGGGATACCCGGCATAAGATGCTAATTCCCGATTCCGCTCATGGTACTAATCCTGCTTCAGCCGCTATGGGTGGATTTCAAACTGTTGAAGTAAAATCAAATGAAAAAGGAACAGTTGACCTAAAAATATTGGCTGAATTGATGGACGAAGATACGGTTGGATTAATGTTAACCAATCCTAATACCGTAGGATTGTTCGATGAAGGAATAGAAGAAATTAAAAAAATTGTCCACGGCAAAGGTGGTCTGCTCTATTATGATGGAGCCAATCTTAATGCCTCCCTGGGAATCATCAGGCCTGGAGATGCCGGTTTCGATATAGTTCATCTTAATCTACATAAAACTTTTTCTACTCCCCATGGAGGGGGTGGACCAGGAGCTGGAGTAATCGGAGTAAAGAAAGACCTTATTCCTTACCTTCCCACTCCCAATGTTGCTTTTAATTCTGACCGAAAGAAATATTATTTCTCAGATACAGGAGAAAAAAGCATTGGCATGGTAAGGGCATTCTGGTCTAATTTCGCTGTATTGCTTAAAACTTATGCCTGGATTCTTTCTATGGGACCTGACGGTCTTTACAATGCCTCTGAAACGAGTATTATCAATGCCAATTATGTATTGGCTAAATTAAAAAAATATTATAAACCAGCTTATGACCGTTATTGTGGACACGAATGTACAGTTACCGGGAGAGAATATAAAAAATATGGGGTAAAAACCTTAGATATTGCCAAAAGAATAATGGACTACGGAATGCATCCACCCACCATTTATTTCCCTCATTTTGAACCTTATGCTGAAGAAACCATGATGGTGGAACCACCAGAATCAGAAAGTAAAGAAACGCTGGATAAATTTATTGATATTATGATAAAAATTTCAGACGAAGCCAAAGCAAGTCCTGAATTATTGACCACTGCTCCTCATAATACTCCCATTAGAAGGACTAATGATGCCTTAGCTGTAAAAAGAGCAATTTTGACTTATGATGATGAATTAAAACTCAAAGATGAATTAAATTACAAAGATGAAAATATTGAATTTTAGTAAGGAGGTATAAAAATGGAAGAGCTATTATTAACTCCTCTCCACGAGGAACACTTAAAATTAAAAGCACGGATGATACCGTTTGATGGTTTTGATATGCCGGTCCAGTATACGGGTATTATAGAAGAACATCTTGCAGTAAGAGAAAGAGTAGGAATCTTTGATGTATGCCATATGGGAGAGATTGAACTTAAAGGTAAAGATGCCCTTTCCTTCGCTGATTATCTGGTAACCAATTCGGTAATGAAGATGAAAAATGGAGATATAAAATATTCCCCCTTATGTTATCCTCATGGTGGCCAGGTCGATGATCTCTTTGTCTATAAGATACGGGATGACTTTGTTCTTTTAGTAGTAAACGCCTCGCCTAATTATTCAGTCAAAGATTATGATTGGGTTGTAAAAAATAAAGGTGATTTTGAAGTGGATATTGCCAATAAAAGCAAAGAATACGGAGAGGTAGCCGTCCAAGGTCCTGACGCAATAAAACTTTTAGAGCCTCTGGTAAAGGCAGATATTTCTCTTAATGAGTTAAAACGCTTTAAGTTTATAACCGGAGAATTATTCGAAAAAAAGATTCTTATTTCTCGAACCGGATACACCGGAGAAGATGGATTTGAAATTTACACCTTTAAATCTGAAAATATTGTGGATATCTGGCAGGGTATTCTTAAAGAGGGTGATAAATACGATTTAAAACCATGTGGATTAGGAGCGAGAGATACAACTCGATTCGAAGTTTGTTATTGGCTATATGGTAATGATATTGATGAAACTGTAAATCCCTTAGAAAGCGGTCAGGGTTGGACGGTAAAACTTGACAAAGGAAACTTTATAGGAAAAAATGCTTTACTTAAAATAAAAGAAAAAGGAATTACCAGAAAATTAGTGGGACTCTATATTCCTCAAGGTGGTATCCCTAGAAATAAAATGGAAGTAAAAAAAGATGGTAAAAAAATCGGATATATTACCACAGGAAATTATTGTCCATCCCTAAAAAAAGTGTTTGCCTTGGCAATCATTGACCTTCCTTATACTGAAAAAGGTGGTAAGGTAGATATAGCCATCAGGAATAGAGAGATTGAAGCAGAAGTTGTGAGGACACCTTTTTTACCACCATTTAATAAAAGATAAGAAAAAAACACTTAATTAAATGCAATTTTTTTCTCAAAAAAGAAGGATTTTACACTTTTTTGTAGAATAGTTATATTATTAAAGAAAATATTAAAAATGATACCTGCTAAAATATTCTTAGAGAAAGTGAGGTGATTTTTACAAATATCAAAAAATTAATCTTAAAGGAGGTAACGCTATAAAAAAATATTTATAACAACTTTAATTATCTTTTCATCATAATCGTTAAACACTTTTTTAATTCTGAAAAAATTTGAAAGGAGATTTATATGACTGCCATAATGAATTTTTTAGACATAATTAATGCATTTGTTTGGGGACCACCCATGATGATAATGTTGGTAGGAATAGGAATATTCTTAACTGTCAGATTAGGTTTCCCGCAATTTAAACATACCAGTTATGCCTTGAAACTTATATTTAAGGGTGCAGTAAAAAAAGACTCATCCGAAAAGGAAGAAGGAGAAATCACCCCTTTTCAGGCTCTAACTTCAACTCTTGCCGCAACTATAGGAAACGGTAATATCGCCGGAGTAGCTACTGCGGTTGCTGCCGGAGGACCGGGGGCATTAGTCTGGATGTGGCTTACTGCTTTAGTCGGAATGTGTACCAAAATGTGTGAAGCTACTCTCGGTGTAAAATACAGAATCAAAGATAAAGACGGAGCACTTGCCGGTGGTTCGATGTATTTCATAAAAAAAGGGTTAGGTCAGGCATGGTTAGGTTGGCTCTTTGCCTTTTTCGGAGCAATTTGTGCTTTTGGTATCGGAGATATGGTCCAAACTAACTCTCAAGCTCTGGTATTGAAGAGTGTATTTAATATACCAGTTTTAGTTACAGGTATTGTAATGGCTTTTTTAGCCTGGATAGTTGTAGTAGGAGGAATCAAAAGAATCGGCGAAGTAACCGAAAAATTGGTCCCCATCATGGCTATTTTCTACATTGTAGGAGCATTAATCATTATTTTCACTAAAATTAATATGCTCCCCTGGGCAATCGGAGAAATATTTAAATCAGCCTTTACCGGAAGGGCTGCTATTGGTGGATTTGCCGGAGCTACCGTGGCTCAAGCCATGAGATACGGTGTGGCAAGAGGAATATTCTCCAATGAAGCCGGTTTGGGTAGTGCAAGTATGGCTCATGCTGTTGCCAAGACTCCTCATCCGGCACGTCAGGGAACTATTGCTATGGTCGGAGTTATGATTGATACTTTAATTATTTGCTCTATGACCGGTCTTGTTATTGTTATGACTGGATCTTTGGAAACAGGCCTTACCAGTACTGCCCTTACCTCTCATGCCTTTGCTTCTGTGTTAGGGAGAGTAGGAGGACCTATTGTTGCTATTGGTTCTCTTTTGTTTGGTTATTCTACTCTTATTACCTGGTGTTATTATGGTCAACAATGTGCTCGTTTTATCGCTGGTCCTAGTGTGGTTAAACCATATGCATGGCTCTTTGTTATTTTAGCCTTCGCTGGCGCTTTAGTAGAAGTACCCTTTGTCTGGCTACTCACTGATACTCTTAATGGAGCAATGGCTATTCCTAACTTAATAGGATTACTCTTCTTAAGCGGAATAATGGCAAAAGAATTAAAAGACTATTTCTCTAACCCTGAATTATTAGGCCGATAGAATAAATATTTTTTAGAAAATGGCATCTTGTTTAAAAATCAAGATGCCATTTTTTTTTGAATTTTCTTTAATTATTAAAAAAGACCTCTATACTTTTTTTACTTTTCAATATAGAGGTCTTTTTTATATTTATATTATTTTATTGTTAATTTACTTAGTACATTCCACCCATTCCACCTGGCATTCCTCCTGGGGGCACAGCCGGCATATCTTTCTTTTCTTCAGGTTTATCGGTAACTAAACACTCGGTAGTAAGAATCATTCCGCCTATACTGGCAGCATTTTGTAAGGCAGATCTGGTAACCTTGGCTGGATCAACAATTCCTGCTTTTATCATATCCACAAACTCTCCAGCAGTTACATCAAAACCAATTCCATTTCCTTTGCCTTTCAATTTTTCTACAATTACCGAACCTTCAAAACCACCATTGGTAGCAATCTGCTTTGTTGGCGCTTCTAAAGCTTTTATAATAATCTTTGCTCCAATCTGTTGATCGCCTTCTAAATTCAAACCTTGTAATGCGGGAATAATATTTAATAAAACTGCTCCACCACCAGCAACAATGCCTTCTTCCACAGCTGCTTTAGTGGCTGATAAAGCATCTTCAACTCGATGTTTCTTTTCTTTAAGTTCAGTTTCAGTGGCAGCCCCTACTTTTATAACTGCTACTCCACCAACCATCTTTCCTAATCTCTCTTGTAGTTTTTCACGATCATAATCAGAGGTAGTTTCTTCAATCTGAACCCTAATTTGAGCCTCGCGTTTCTTAATTTCTGCAATATCTCCTTTTCCATCTACAATAATCGTCTCTTCTTTATTTATTTTCACTTGATGAGCAGAACCTAACATTTTTATTTCTGTATTTTCTAATTTAAGGCCTAATTCTTCAGAAATTAGCTGTCCACCAGTAACAACTGCAATATCTGCTAACATCTCTTTCCTTCTATCACCAAAACCAGGTGCCTTCACGGCAACACAATTTAAGGTGCCCCGAATTTTATTTACTACTAAAGTAGCTAAAGCTTCTCCTTCGACATCCTCAGCAATAATAAGTAAAGGCTTGCTCGCCTGAGCAATTTTCTCTAAAATAGGTAATAACCCTTTCATATTACTTATCTTGGAATCAGTTATTAAGACATGTGGATCATCGAGAACAGCTTCCATCCTTTCTGCATCAGTTACCATATAAGGAGAAATGTATCCTTTATCAAACTGCATTCCCTCTACTACTTCTACGGTAGTTCCTAAGGTCTTGGACTCTTCTACGGTTATTACTCCATCTTTCCCCACTTTTTCCATAGCGTCAGCTATTTTATTTCCAATTTCTCTATCAGCTGCTGAAATTGAAGCTACATTAGCTACAGACTCCTTATCACTTACTTCCTTGCTTAATTTTTTAATTTCTTTAACTGCTACTTCTACAGTTTTATCAATTCCCCTTTTTACCATAATAGGGTTTGCTCCAGCTGCTACATTTCTTAAGCCTTCATGAATAATCTCCTGGGCTAATACAGTCGCAGTAGTTGTGCCATCCCCGGCGATATCGTTAGTCTTAGTAGCTACTTCTTTAACAAACTGAGTTCCCATATTTTCAAAAGGTTCTTCGACATCAATTTCTCGAGCAATAGTAACCCCATCATTAGTAATGGTGGGGGAACCAAATTTTTTATCCAAAACTACATTTCTTCCCTTGGGCCCCAAAGTAATTCTTACACTATCAGATAAGGTTTTAGCGCCTTTTTCTAAGGCTCTTCTTGCATCTTCATCAAACAAAAATTGTTTTGCCATTTATTTATCCTCCTTTTTTATCTAACCTCTTTATATTTTTTTCTTTTAAAAATTAAATTATTTTTTAAATCAATTTTAATCTAAAAATTTATATTTTATTATTTAACGATTGCTAAAATATCTTTTTCGCTCAGAATGAGATAATCTTCATCATTGTCACCTTTGATGTCTGTCCCAGAATATTTTGCATAAACTACTTTATCTCCCTTTTTAACAGTCATAGGAATTAACTTACCTTCTTTGTTAGTGCTACCAGGTCCAACTGCCAATATTTCTCCTACTTGAGGCTTTTCTTTAGAAACAGTATCAGGAAGTAGAATCCCTCCTTTACTCTTCTCTTCTTCGAATACAGGTTTTATCAGTACCCGATCTCCTAGTGGTTTTAATTCCTTAACGTTCATGCTCAGTATCCTCCTTTAATAATATTTATATTTTTAAAATTAATTAGCACTCTCGTAGTAAGAGTGCTAAAAACACCTTATATATAATATATAAACTTCTTGGGAAAAGCAAACCCCGTTATCGGCTATATTTAGCTATTTATCGTTATTATTTACGATTATAAGTTATTTAATGATTTTTTACTTCTATTTAATAGTATTTTCTCTCTAATGGTAATCGAGAAACTGCATCTAAGTTTAAAGATGATTTTTTGTTTTCTTTAAATTTATAATATCCTGCTGAAGCTACCATAGCTGCATTATCTGTACACAAAGAAATTGAAGGGTAGAAAACCTTAATATTTAATAAATTTGCTTTTTCTTTAATCTCTTTTCTTAAAGAGCTATTGGCAGCAACTCCACCAGCTAAAATAATCTGTTTAGTTTTAAACTTTAAAGCTGCCTTTATAGTCTTTTTTACCAGAACATCGGTTACTGCTTGTTGGAAAGAAGCTAATATATCGCTGACAGGTATATTTTTATTCTCTTTTTTTAATTCTTTTATATGGTAAATTACTGCGGTTTTAAGACCGCTAAAACTAAAATCATAACTTTTATCATTTAAAATAGGACGAGGAAATTGGATTGAGGAAGGGTCTCCTTCTTTAGCTAATTTTTCGGTGATAGGGCCACCGGGGTAACCTAAGTTTAAAATCTTTGCTATTTTATCGAAAACCTCTCCTGCTGCGTCATCTTTGGTCTGGCCTAATAATTTATATTCTCCAAAATATTTTATATATACCAGAGATGTATGCCCACCTGAAACAATTAAACAAATAAAAGGTGGTTTTATCTCATTATGTTCCAAAAAATTTGCATAAATGTGAGCTTCAAGGTGATTTACTCCGATAAGTGGTATATTTTTTGCATAAGCTATGGCTTTTGCGACAGATAATCCCACTAACAGTGAACCTATTAAACCTGGGCCATAAGTTACTGCTATTGCAGATAAATCAGTAATCTTTTTCCCTGATTCGTCTAAGGCTCTGTCAATTACCGGAATGATATCCTCCATATGTTTACGTGAAGCTATTTCAGGAACCACTCCTCCATATTTTTGAAGAATGCTAATCTGGGAAGCGACTACATTCGAAATAATATTTTTTCCATCTTCCACAATAGCTGCTGCTGTTTCGTCACAAGAGGTTTCGATTCCCATTATTAGATCTGACATATTTTCCCTTTCCTTTTCATAATTTCTTTTCCATAACCAAGGCATCTTCTTTTTCTTCTTGATAATAATTTCTCAAAAACTTTATCACTTTATATCCATATTTTCTGTACATCTCTTGGGCAATACAATTTGATCTTCTTACCTCTAAAGATATTTTCTTAATTCTATAGATAGTAGCTATTTTCTCAATAAACTTTAACAATTTTTCTCCATAGCCCTTTCTACGCAAATTTTCGGCAATAGCAATATTGGTAATATGAAAACTTCTTCCTTTGTGCCAAAGACCAAGATAACCTACTACTTCATTATCTTTCTCTAACACGAAATATCTAGCATATCTATTTCTTGTTAATTCGCTAAAAAACAAGTCATAAGTCCAGGGAACGGGAAAAGATTTTTTTTCAATCTCTAATACTTTTTTTAAATCATCTATTTCCATAAACCTGATAACTATTCCGGTAAAACTTTTGTTAATCATGATCAATCACTTATATTTTTTCTCCCAAATAATTTCAGCCTCTGATTTCCTCAGATAAAAAGGAGTAATTGCAGATATATCATCTTCTTCCCCTTTTTTAAGCTTATCTAAACCTAAAAAAGCAATACTAGTAGCCACCGGTAAATTTAATTGCGAATCGATAAACAAAGCATCTTTACCTATTTTTTCCTTAATAACATCCCTATATTTTTTTATTCCATCTCCTAAAAAGATTATCTTTTCTTTTTTTAAGGGGGAGAGCCGAACAAGCAGACTTTGAATATCTTCACATTTATAATCCATAACCCTATGCAAACTATCCCCTCCCCGAAATACAACATCATATATTTCATCTTTCTTAGATTCTAAAACGGGACATATTAAATAGGGAATTTCTTTTAAGGGGAATGCCATGGCATCTAAGGTAGTAATCCCTAATAAAGGCAATGAACGAGCGTAACATAACCCCTTTGCTACACATAAGCCAATGCGGAGTCCGGTAAAAGAACCTGGACCTATAGAAATTGCAATACCATTAATTTCTTCCATTTTTAAGCCTATCGTTTTTAACAAGTCTTTTATAGCAGGCACTAAAATAGATGAGTGTTTTTTCTTCAAACCATTAATAGTATACTCTATAAGAACATCCTCATCTTCTATTAAACCTAAATTACAAAATTTAGTAGAAGTATTAATTCCTAAAATTATCAATTCTGCTTAGCTCCTTTAAAAATTTATCAAATCTATCCCCTTGAGGAATGAAAGAAATTGTTCTTTCATAACGATCTTTAAATTTGATATCAATCTTTAAATGTTCTTTTGGCAAAAGTTGTTCAATCTTCTCAGCCCACTCAATAACTGTCAAGCCTTCTCCGTAAAAATATTCCTCGTAACCCAATTCTAAAATTTCTTCTGCATTATTAAGTCGAAACAGATCAAAGTGATAAATTGGAATTTTACCTTGATATTCATTTATAATGGTAAAAGAAGGGCTAACGACATAATCTTTCACTTCTAATTCCTGAGATAACCCTTGAATAAAACAGGTTTTTCCTGCACCCAGTTCTCCGTAAAAAGCTAATAAATCTCCCGGTTTAGCTAATTTGCCTACCTCTTTCCCTAATTTTATCGTTTCTTCAGGACTTTTAGTAATAATAGTTAAATTCATTTTAACCCGTTCACCAATTCTCCAATTAAATTAGTCGTAAGTATACGGTTTTTAGTTTATAGTTTTTCGTTTTTAGACAAGATTGCTTCCCCTGCTTTCGCTTGGGCAGGCTTGTTACACTCCTCGCAATAACAAAAGAGGGACATAATATAATATACGATATGAATTTATTCTGGTTTCCCTCTATTATCTTTTCCTTCACTATTCACTATCCGCTATACGCTCCACGCTAATGTTCGGGATACGAATTTGGTTCCTGACTTCTGATTCCTTCTTCCTCTTCACACAAATAATACGAAATATAAATTAAGCTTCTGGCATCTTTTTTTATTTTAACTTTGAGTTTTGAGCTATGGTTTTACGTTTCGTGCTTTTAATTTTTCGCTTTCTTGCTATACGCTATTTTGCTAATGCTTAGTAATTTTTCCCCTAACATAGTTTTAATCTTCCAGGGTCTTCCATTCTTAATAAATAATTTAGGAACTCGTTTCTTATCGGGTAAATGAATAATTTCATAGTTAATAGTTCCAATTCTTTCTGCTATTTCTTCTACGGTTATTTCTTCTTGTCCCTGTCTTCCCCAAAGTACCACTTCATCACCTATTTCCACTTGAGGAAGATTAGTAACATCTATCACGCATTGATCCATACACACCCGCCCGATTACAGGAAAACGCTTTCCTCTCACTAAAACTTCTCCTTGATTAGAAAGAAGCCGATTGTAACCATCAGCATAACCTAATGGCAAAGAAGCAACTTTTGTCCTTCTTTGATTGGTAGTATAAGTTCTACCATAACCGATAGATTCTCCTATAGACAATTCTTTTAAAAAAACTATCCGCGTTTTAAAAGTATGAGCAGGAATTAGTTTTACAGTCTTTTGCACCTCTTTTGAGGGATAAAGTCCGTATACAGAGATTCCCGGCCTTACTAAATCTAACCACATATGTGGTAAATCCAGAAGGGCAGCACTATTTCCTACATGTTTTATCGGAATTTTTATTTCTTCTTTTTCTAAAACAGTTAAGACTTCCATAAATTTTCTAAATTGTTCTTCAGTATATGTCTTATCTTTCTCGTCAGCAACTGAAAAATGAGTAAAAATACCTTCTATTTCCACATTCTTTAAAGCTCTTATCCTTTTAATAAATCTTAAAATATCATGAGGGAAAATCCCTATCCTTCCCATACCGGTATCTACCTTAAGATGAACCTTAACTACTTTGTCCACTTTAATCGCTGACTCAGAAAGTTTTTCTATCATTTCGTATTCACATACCGTCGGAGTTATATTATATGATACCAACAATTCTACTTGTTGTTTCAAAGTTAAACCAAGGATTAAAATAGGAACAGTAATACTAGCCTTACGAAGGAAAATGCCTTCTTCCAAACGAGCGACTGCTAATCTAGTAGCTCCATTATTTAAAACTACTGACGAAACCTCCAAAATATCACATCCATAGGCGTTCCCCTTAACTACCGCCATTAATTCTTTTTTTTCACCGATTAATTTTTTAATATTTTTCACATTGTTTGCAATTGCATCAAGATTTATTTCTACCCAAGTAGGGCCCAATAACTTTTGCATTTTAGGTTTTCCTTTCTTTTTCTCATATTGTGTATCGCGTATAGCGTATAGTTAACAAACGAGGGCCTGTCTTCTTGAATTCACAATTTTGCTTTGTAGGGATTGGATTTATCCAACCCGAGTTTTGTTTTGATAATTTATTAGCGGACTTGATGAATCAAGCCATTGGAGGGGCGTATTGCAATACGCCCCTACTTCTTCTTTGCTTCTGATTACTAATTCCTTCAACTTTTCTCTTTCACTATATACTATATGCTAAATACTATATACTAATTATCCTAAACGCTCTACGCTAAACGCTATCTGCTATAATACTATATACTATCTTCATTTATTCTAAATTCAAAAAAGCTTGAGGGACTTGAGATAAGATATCACCGGCTATCATACCTCTTTCTCCTTTAATGTCTCGGGCTAAATCACCAGCCAGACCATGGATGTAAACTCCGCTTATTGCTGCAGAAAAATTATCAGCACCCTGAGCTATCAGGCTGCAAATTATTCCAGTCAGAACATCCCCCGAACCTCCGGTAGCCATTCCCGAATTATCACCAATATTAATATAGACTTCTCCTTCTTTGTTGGCAATTATTGTTCTAGCTCCCTTTAAAACTACTACAATTCCATATTTTTGAGCAATTTCTCTGGTAATATCTAATTGATTATTTAAAATATAATCTACATCCTTATTTATTAGTTTGGCTATTTCCCCAGGATGAGGAGTAATCACCAGAGGAATTTTAGTTTTTTTTAATATGGTAGGATCCTCACTTAAGGCATATATTGCATCAGCATCAACAACCAAAGGGATATTAGACTTTTCTATAACTTTTCTTACTAATCTTTGAGTCTCTGCTTGTCGGGAAATACCAGGGCCTATCCCTAATACAGAATAATTTTTCATTAATTTTGAAATTGTTTCTTCTGCTTCTTCTCCTAAAGACTGTTTTTCTGTTTCGGCAAGAGGGAGGGTTATAACTTCGGTTAATTTTACTTCCATTATTGGATTCAAACTTCGAGGAATTCCTAATACCACAATGCCTGTTCCGCTTCTCATGGCTGCTTCACTGGTTAAATATGCTGCACCAGTCATGCCAACCGAACCAGCTAAGATTAAGACTTTGCCGAAAGAACCTTTATGGGAATAGGTTGCACGAAAAGGTAGAAATGATTTGACTACCTCTTTGGTTACTATATTAGTTTTTATTTTATTATTTTTTAAAAGATAAAAGGATATTCCAATGTCTTCCACCGTTACCTTTCCCGCATAACTTGCTCCAGGAAAAATCAATAAACCAATTTTTGGTAAAGCTAAAGTAAAAGTATGAGTTGCCTTGATGCATGGTCCTTCGATCTTTCCTGTATCTGCATCTAAACCAGAAGGAACATCGATTGCAACTACTTCCTTGTTAGCAATATTAATCAAATCTATTATCTTGGCTTTTAAACCGGTTACCTTTCCCTGTAATCCGGTTCCTAATATAGCATCAATAATTAAATTAGAATTTTGTATGGCTCTTTGTATTTCTTCAAGTTTTGTTGTTTCTGCTTCAAATAATTCAACTCCCATTTTATTAATTATATTTAAATTTTCTTCTGCTTCACCTTTAATTTTACCAGAATGGGACAGAAGAAATACTTTTACTTTCACTCCATAATTATAAAGATGGCGGGCAACTACAAAGCCATCTCCGCCATTATTGCCCGATCCAGTAAAGATAATAATCTTTTTTAATCTTAAATCAGGATAAATATTTTTCAGACTTTGAAATATTCTTAATCCAGCATTTTCCATTAAAGTAAGACCAGATAGATTACTTTCCTCTATTGCTTTGCGATCAATTTCTTTCATTTGTTGACTGGTAACTACCTTCATAGGATAACTCCCTTTTAAAATAATTGACCAATTTACCTATTGACCAATTACCCAATTAATAGTCGTTAGTGTATCGTATCGCGTATTGCGAATCGAGTATCGCGTGAAGAAGATCAGAATTCAGGAATGGAGACACGATATATCGTATCCAAAGTATAACAGTTGATCCCCTCTTTGTTCACAGTATCAGGTTCATCTGCCTAATATTTTTAAACCGTTAATTAGTTAGTACAATAAGACATGACACGCTGTGTCTCTACACTGACCTGGTTTTAATTCTTTAACTAGGTAACCAGGTAACCAACTAACTAGCTAACTAAATAGGTATGAATCAGTATTGATTTTATTTATCAAGTGTACCTTCAATGATTACTTGGGCAATAGCATATTCTTTGGTGTGAGAGATGGTAATAAAATACTTGCTAACTCCTTTTGCTAAAGCGATTTTTTTTCTTTTTCCAGATATATCTATAATAGGTTGTCCTAGTTCATCATTTTTTATCTCAATATCTTTCCAATTAACCCCTCTTAAGCCCAAACCTAATGCTTTTAAAAAGGCTTCCTTTGCAGCAAATTTTCCCGCATAGGATTGAAATTTATTACTCTTCTTTTTTTCACAATATTCTCTCTCTAAGAGGGTAAATATCCTGAAGGTGAAATTATCTCCCCACTTTTTAATTACTTTTTCTATTCTTTCAATTTTAACTAAATCTATTCCACAACCTATAATCAAGAGTATCTATCCTTTTACTTATTAATTTTCTTTATCAGTTAGTAATTAGCTAGATAATTTAAAATTCTTTGTAATAAAAATTACCCTCTTTTATCTTTCCTTTTAGCCATTTCAATAAATATTTTTTAACTACGTTTCTGCTAACGGGTATTAAAAAAATAAAACCTGCTATATCTGTAACAAAACCAGGAGTAAGAAGTAATATACCTCCGGCCAGGATAATTGCTCCCTGAATTAAGCTGTCTCCTGGCATGATTCCATCATTTAAATCGTTCTGAATCTTCTTTAATATCATAAAACCCTGATTTTTTACCAAATAAGCTCCTAATATCCCGGTAAAAATAATTATACTGATTGTAGCTACACTCCCTATCCTCTTCCCCACTTCAATTAAAATGTACAGTTCTGTTACTGGAATTATTACAAATAGTATTAATAGTTTAGTAAAAAACATCGTTTGCTCCCATTCATTATTAATCTGATTATTTTAAGAAAGTCCGGTAATTAACCTTATTAAATATTAAAATCTAACTTAGGTAAATTCATTGTTCTTCAGTAAAATATACCTAATTCATATAATGTCTAAAATAAAAATCAAGGACGCATATATTCTTCTACTTCTTTCTGCATCTCCTTAGATACAACTATAAACTTCCCCTTTGCCTCCGTTAATAAGGTGCCATCTTCTGAACGAGCTTCCGCTTGAGCCTCAATCATTCTACCTAAATCTTTAGTCATCTGAGCGGTAAAGATAATCTTTTCACCTACCAAGGCTTTTTTTCTATATTTAATATTAATTTCTACAGTCATAGTCATAACATCTTTAGTTATCACCGCGGTTCTGCCCATTATTTCATCTAAAATAGAAAATAATATTCCTCCATGGACAATTCCTTTAAAACCTTGATGCTTCGATTCAGGAATAAACTCTGCTTTAATTTTATCTTGATCTCTAAAAAAAACTATGTTTAAACCGATAGGATTATCTTTCCCACAAACAAAACAATTTTTATATCCTGGTAAAGCTTGCAAAAGCAAAACCTCCTTGCAATTGGTTACTTAGTTACCTGGTTAGTTGGTTACTTAGTTAAGTAGCTTATCGCGTAAACAAATAACTAACTGACTAAGATCTTAACTTCTATTTTTTTTACGAGATACGATTCACGAGATACGAGATACGTATTTGGCTTCTTTATTCTATTTTCTTAACCAATTAACTAAGTAACTAAATAACCAGCTAACTGATTCTATACGCTACCCGCTCTACGCTAATTATATACTATATACGATATAATATATACTAGTTAGCTAACTATTTCTTTTATCGCCTTTATAGTGGTATAAATATCTTCTTCACTAATTCCGTAATGAGTAACCAAACGAACTTTATTAGGTGGTCGAGGTGAACCTAATATATTATACTCTGCTAATTTGGGCAAAAATTGGTAAGTATCCATACCAAATTTATTAAGGTCAAAATAGACCATATTAGTCTGAACTGTCTCTAAATCAACTTTTATTCCATCTATATCAGCCAAACCCTCTCCTAAAATTCGGGCATTTTTATGGTCTTCTTCTAATCTTTCTACCATATTTTCAATGGCAATTATTCCAGCTGCTGCTAAAATGCCTGCCTGTCTCATTCCTCCCCCCAGCATTTTTCTATTTTTACGGGCTCTTTGAATAAATTCCTTTGAACCAGCTAAAATTGACCCTACCGGAGCACTAAGACCTTTGGAAAGACAGAACATCACTGAATCAACATTTTTAGTTAGGAGAGCGGGTTCAATATTTAACGCAATGGCGGCATTAAATATTCGAGCCCCGTCTAAATGAACTTGAATATTCCGTTGATGGGCTAATTGGCAGATTTCCTCGATTACTTCAAGGGGAGCAATTGTTCCACCTGCTCGATTATGGGTATTTTCCAAACATATTAAAGTCGCCTTAGGGTAATGAAGATTTTCCTCTCTCAATGCCCTTTTAATATCCTGAGGATTAAGAATTCCTTTATCTCCGGTAATCAACCGGGGTATCACTCCTGCTACTGCCGACATACCACCCACCTCGTAATAATATATGTGAGAGTCCATCTCTAAAATTACTTCATCTCCTCTTTGGCAATGAGTCAATACCGCAATAAGATTACCCATAGTACCACTTGGAACAAATAATGCTGTCTCTTTCCCTAATTTTTTAGCGGCTAATTCTTCCAGTCGATTAACTGTTGGGTCTTCTTGGTAAACATCATCTCCCACTTCAGCATTATTCATAGCTTCTCGCATCTCATCTGTTGGCAAGGTAACCGTATCACTTCTCAAATCAATTATTTTTAAATTAATTTTTTCTTTAAAAGTACTAATAATTATCCACCTCCAAATAATACTCGTTAATTAGTTACCTGGTTACCCGGTTAGCTAGTTTAAAACATTATTCTATTAATTAACTAACTAACCAATTAACCAACTAACTAGCTAACTAAATTTATCCACTCTACGCTGATAATCAATAAATCGTTAAATATTTATCCAATTCCCACTGGTGAACTCTTATCCGATAGTTTTCCCATTCTTCTCTCTTGGCTTCTATATAATTTCCTAATATATGATCAGTTAAAGCAGATTTTACTACTTCGTCCTTATCTAATTCTAATAAAGCTTCATTTAAGGTAGAAGGCAAATTTTCAATGCCTAAAGATTTTTTCTCTTCTTTGCTCATAGTATAAATATTTTGACTCACCGGCTCTCCCGGATCAATCTTATTTTTAATTCCATCTATTCCTGCTTTTAACATTACTGCAAAAGCTAAGTAAGGGTTGCAGGATGGGTCAGGACTTCTCAGTTCCGCCCTGGCACCTTCTCCTCTGGCTGCAGGTACTCTGATTAAAGGACTACGATTTCTCTCCGACCAGGCAATATATACCGGCGCTTCGTAACCAGGAGTTAACCTCTTATAAGAATTTACTAAAGGATTAGTAATGGCAGTAAAGCCTTTGGCATGTTTTAATAATCCTCCCATAAAATACAAAGCTTCTTTACTTAGTTCATACTTTCCATCGGGATTGTAAAAAATATTTTTACCATCTTTAAATAAAGATAAATGGGTGTGCATCCCCGATCCATTTATCCCAAAGATAGGCTTAGGCATAAAAGTAACATGTAAATTGTGTTTTAAGGCTATAGTTTTGCCAGTAAGTTTCAAAGTCATTATTCTATCAGCAGAAGTAAGAGCATCACAATATCTAAAATCAATCTCATGCTGACCGGGAGCAACTTCATGATGTGCTGCTTCGATTTCAAACCCTAATTTTTCCAAAGCTACTACCATATCCCTTCTTGCCTCTTCTCCTAAATCAACAGGTAAAAGGTCGAAATATCCACCTTGATCATGAGTATTGGTAGTCGCTTTACCTTCTTGATCCCTAAAAAACAGAAAAAATTCTACCTCAGGCCCAAAGTTAGTGGAATATCCCATCTCTTCAACCTCTTTTAATATTCTTTTTAAATTATTTCTAGGGCAACCATCAAAAGGTGAACCATCAGGATTATAAACATCACAGGTAATTCTGGCTACATCTTTTTCCTCTTCCCAGGGATTTACTGTAAAGGTGGAGTAATCTGGTTTTAAATACATATCTGATTCCTCAATCCGGACAAAACCCTGGATAGAAGAACCATCGAACATAATCTTCCCATTAAGGGCTTTTTCCAGTTCTCTTATTGGAATTTCTACATTTTTAGGCATTCCCAGAATATCGGTAAATCTTAATCTGATAAATTTTATATTTAACTCCTTAGCCTTATTTAAAATCATTTCTTTGGTCATCTTTTTCATTTACAACTTCCTCCTTAAAATTTTTTTAAATATATTTTTACAATTATACTTTTTTCTCTTTAATTTTACAAAATATTTTTATATTTCTAAAATAATCAACTTTTTACTCCACGGTGACACTTTTAGCTAAATTTCTCGGTTTATCTACATCACATCCCAATCTGTCAGCAATGTGATACGCAAATAATTGTAAAGGTATAACTGATAAGATAGGATATAGTATATCCGAAGTTTTAGGAATATAGAATACCCTATCTACTATATTGATAATTTCTTTATCACCTTCTGTAGCAATCGCTAATACCAGGGTGTCTCGAGCTTTAACTTCCTTTATATTATTAATAACTTTAGTATAAACCTTATCCCGGGGTACGATTACTACTACCGGGAAAGTCTTATCTAAAAGAGCAATGGGGCCGTGTTTCATTTCTCCTGCTGCATACCCTTCAGCGTGAATATAAGAAATCTCCTTAAGCTTTAAAGCCCCCTCTAAAACAATAGGGTAATTAATCCCTCGCCCCAGATAAAGAAAATTATGATATTTACAAAATTCTTCACTTAATTTAATAATCTCTGGGTCTTTAAGTAAAATAATCTCGACCATTTGAGGAATCTTTATTAACTCGGAAATTATTCTATTAATCTCCGATGAATTAAGAGTCTCCCTAACTTGAGCGAAATAGAGAGATAGTATGTAAAGGCACATTAATTGACCAACAAAAGCTTTTGTGGTAGCCACACCTATTTCCGGACCTGCCTTAATATACATTATACTATCTGCCTCCCTGCTGATAGTACTACCCCTTACATTGGTAAGAGCCAATATGTAAGAACCAGCTTCCCGGCAAGCTCTTAAAGCAGCTATGGTATCCGCAGTTTCTCCTGATTGAGATATTAGAATGGCTAGATCTTTTTTACCCAGCAATATTTTTCTGTATCTAAATTCAGAACTATAATCCACCTCTACCGGAATACCGGTTAACTCCTCAAAAATATATTTACCTGCTAAAGCTGTATAATAAGAAGACCCGCAAGCCAAAATAAATATCCTTTCCATTTCTTTAATCTTATCTAAGGGAAGGGATGGGTCGTTAAGTTCCAGTGTTTTTGTAGATAGATTAATTCTATCTTCTAAATTATTACGGATCACCATGGTTTCTTGAAAAATTTCTTTTAACATAAAATGTTTATATCCACTCTTTTCTGTCATCTCTTCATCCCAATCAATATTTATTACTTTTTTCTGTAAAATCTTACCTTCGGAATCGATTACCTCTACTCCATCTTTAGTTATAGTAGCAATCTCCTTTTCCTCTAAAAATATTACTCTATTGGTATAACTAAGCAAAGCGGGAATATCAGAAGCTAAAAACATCTCTCCTTCTCCTATTCCGATAATTAGAGGGCTCCCGCAACGTGAAGCGACAACTTTTCCCGGATCACGAGTAGAAATAACTCCGATAGCATAAGATCCTTCTATTTCTTTTATAGATTCTTTTACTGCTAAAGTTAAATCATCCTGATAATTACTTTCTATTAAATGGGGGAAAACTTCGGTATCTGTTTCAGATACAAAATTGTGCCCTTCGGAAATTAATCTTTCTCTTAAGGATGTATAGTTCTCTATAATCCCGTTATGCACTACCACTACCTCTGAATTACATCCATTGTGAGGATGCGCATTTATATTGTTAGGTCTCCCGTGGGTAGCCCATCTAGTATGTCCTAATCCTGTATTACCTTTTGGGGTACCTTTTTCTAATAAATTTTCTAATTTGGCTACTTTTCCTTTACATTTTACTATTTTAATTTTATTATCTTTTAATACTGCAATACCTGCAGAATCATATCCCCGATATTCTAATTTTTTTAATCCAGACATTAAAATGGGTACTGCTTCTTTTGAACCAATGTATCCTATAATTCCACACATTTTTTAATCCTTTCTTAAATTGAATATTTGTTTTTTAAAAATAAATACCCTATTACCAATCCATTAAGAAAGATAATAGGGTTCTCCGTTGTTTCTACTTCTACAATAAATACCTTAATATCCAAGAACTTCTTTAAGTAATTGTATTATATACATATCTAAAACCTAAGGTTTAAAGAGAAAAACTAAAAACTATAATTTAAAATTTAAAACTTTTTTCATAATTTTAAGTTCTGAGTTTTGGTTTTTACACTTTGCACCTCTATCTTTGCGTTATCTTTTAAAAAAACTGTCTGCGCTAGAATAGAAAAACCTTTGTAAGAATACCTAAGAATGGATTTATTTTGCCATGAAAACCTCTCTGTCCTTGCAATTACTCACAAGTTTTACAGGTTTTCTAAGGATCTGGCCAACCCAGGAGCATCCGCCGAATTTTCGATAAACTCCTTCCTCGTCAACTTACTTTATCGAAACACTTAGTCCTTCAGATTGAGTAAGCTCTGGCGCTTGTATTCAATTTTGTTAATTTATATTTCTTATCACCTCCCCTTAATCTTTCAATCTACCAGTCTACCAGTCACCCAGTTTACCAGTCCACCGGTCTTCCGGTTTATTTAGTCGTTAGTGAATAGTCGTTAGTATAAATAGTATAGCGTATAGTTTTGGATTAGCAAGATGTTTGTCTTAATTATACTATAACTTAGAGCTAAAAGTGAAAAACTATAATTCAAAACTCAAAACTTTTTCTCTCAATTTTTTAATTTTGAGTTATAGTTTTGCATTTTGCGCTTTTAATTTTACGTTTTATCACTAAATACTATTCGCTATTTAAATATCTTCCTTTTCAATTACCTCTCTAAAATCCTGAGATATTTTCTCTAATTTATTTTTATCTTCTCCTTCTAATAATATCCTAATTAATGGTTCAGTACCAGAAGCTCGAACAAAAATTCTACCTTTTCCGTCAAGTTCCTTTTCTATTTCTCTAATAAATTTTCTTATGCAAACATTTTTTAAGAATCGTTCTTTCTCTTTAACCTCATAATTCAGAATAATCTGAGGATATTTTTCCATTACTGAAGCCAAATTAGATAGGGGTTTTTCTTCTTCCCGAAGAACCTTCATAAGTTGTAGAGAAGTTAACAATCCATCCCCGGTAGTACTATATTGCGAAAAAATAATATGACCTGATTGTTCCCCTCCCAATACTGTCTTAACTTTCTTCATCATTTCCAATACATAACGATCCCCGATATTGACCTTAACAACTTTTCCTCCTGCTTTCTCTATAGCCCTATCAAAGCCAATATTACTCATTAAGGTAGTTATTACTGTTTTATTAGGCAACTGGGCTTTCTTGATAAGATTTAAAGCACAAATTGCCATTATTTGATCTCCATCTACAATGTTTCCCTTTTCGTCTACAGCAATAACCCTATCTGCATCTCCATCATAAGAAAAACCTAAATCTGCTTTTTTTCTTAAAACTTCTTTTCTTAAAGAAGCAGGATGTACCGAACCACAATTATAATTTATATTAATACCATTAGGTTTATCGTTTATGGTAATTATCTCGGCTCCTAATTCTGTAAAAACACGGGGGGTAATTAGGTAAGATGCACCATTGGCGCAATCTAAAACGATTTTGTATCCCTTGAGAGTAAATTTTGAAGGAAGAGTGCTTTTAATGTAATTAATATATTTTTCTTCTCCTTCAGATAATTCTTTTAATCTGCCAATATTTTTTTCGGTAGGCCATTCATTCTTTGAATGATTTTCAAAATATATTCTCTCTATCTCTTCTTCTTCTGAATCAGAAAACTTAAAACCATCCCCTCTAATATATTTAATGCCATTGTGATCGAAGGGATTATGCGAAGCAGAAATAACTATACCGCAATTAGCATGATAAGCTCTGGTTAGGTAAGCCACTACGGGGGTGGGTGCTATTCCCACTCTTAGGACATCTACACCTGCTGAACATATTCCTGCTATTAAAGCAGCTTCTAACATATCCCCCGAAATTCGTGTATCCTTACCGATTAATATCTTAGGGTCAGCCTTATCTTTGAATAAATGTGCTCCAGCTCTTCCTATATGAAAGATCACCTCTGCAGTTATGGGCTCCCTGTTGGCAATCCCTCTTATCCCATCAGTTCCAAATAATTTTTTCATAAATTACCTCGATATTAATTGACCAATTGTTCAATTGACCAATTATTTATTTATTGGTTTTAAACATAAGTTTTCAATAATTATTATACAGCTAAAAACTTAAAACGAAAAGCGAAAAACCATAATTCAAAATTCAAAACTACCGATCCATCAATTCTCCAATTTACCGATTCACCAATTGATTTAGTCGTTAATATTGGGTGCAAGTTTTCGATTAACGGTCTACTTTTTGCAGTTTATTGTGTTTTATGTTATTTCCACAAATCTGTTGTAGGGGTCGAATTTATTCGACCCGAAACGGGTTTGATAAATCAAACCCTTATATTAAATTTTTATACTTTCTATGGTTTTGCCATTTTTTTATGGGCATATGCAATACGCCCCTACTTCTTTTTTTCAAACTTGAAGCTCGTAACTTGCAACCTGCAACTTATATCTTTAATTGGGCAATTGGTAAATAGCTAAATTGGTTAATTTAATAACTATATACCATATACTATATACTTATTTATTAATCGATACCGTTACTTCTTCTGGCTCAATCTTAATTAAAGAAATTCCTTCGGGAAGATCTACTTGAACTTTCACCTTCTGCTCTACTTTAAAATTATCCATAAACTTTACAAAAGCTTTTATATCTTCTGTTTTTAATTTATCGACTAAAACATTTTTCCCTTCAACAGTTATATCAACTATCTCTGGTCTTATTTCACAAGATACAAAGGGAGATAAATTGTGGAGTAAAACTGGAATATTTTTTAGAGTTTTATCAATTATGGCTTCCTTAACTTGTATGGCTACCTCTATTAGTTCAACCTCACCCTCTGCTATATTCAATCCTTCATCTAAAGTAGGAGGAACTTTTACTGATAATGTTTTAGTAATTCCGCTTACATCGATGGGAATGGTTTCCAAAAACTCAATACTATTTATTTTAGAATGGTTACCAAAAATCTTTATTTCATCGGGATTAGATAATATTTCAGAGATATAATAACCTGGGGCTGGTTTTCCGACTATTTTTGGTTTTACCGCTAATTGCTTCTCTGGATACCCACGTGTCAGAGAAATTGACACTTCCACTATATCGGGTTCAATCTTTACTTCTTTAATATCATTTCCATTTACATCAACTGCTCTTACTTTTATTTTTTCATTTAGATCTTCTTTTATTCCAGAAATATCAATGGCACAAATTGTCTGTTTTACACTTTCTAATACACTCTGAGCACCAATTATCTTAACCTTAGGAGGATTAAACTGGGGTTCATCAGCTAAAGAAAAACCCTTTTCAGGAATCCCTATTAAACTATATTCAACTTCTACCCCTTTAGTTAAAATCCTTTCGACTTCTACTTTTATTTCTGAAGGAATAATTCTGGTGATTTGTGTTCTTTTAGGGGCAGCAACCTCTACCTTTAATTTATATAAGCCTTCTTTGCTAATTTCAGAAAAATTTACTATCCCGCTAATTTGATTAGGAGAAATATTATTTATTATATTTTTGGACCCTTTAATCCCAATACTTACATTTGTGGGAAACTCTTTTATCACTAAGTCCTCGCTGAGATTGTTTTGAGTAAGAGATATATCAATAAAATTCTCTACTATGGGGTTCTCCCCACCGGCTATATACAACCACAGAATGATCGCTAAAAATAAAGAGAGTAATTTAATATCGATATTTTTTAAAAACCAATTTTTAAATTCTTTCATTTTTTCTCATCCTCTGTCGGCCAAAAACCAAATTCAGAGATTGTCTTAGGTTGGTATAAATGCGTTAACATCTTTTTTAACCCCTGAGGCTCCATAGGTCGCGTAATCTTTCCATCTAATGCGATGGATATATTTCCTGTTTCTTCTGATACTATAATTATTAAAGCATCTGTCTGCTCACTTAACCCTAAAGCTGCTCTATGTCGAGTACCCAAGGATTTACTAATGTCCATCCTCTCGCTTAATGGTAAAATACAATTCCCCGCTGCTATCTTATTCCCTCTAATAATGACAGCTCCATCGTGTAAAGGGGAGTCGGGCATAAATATAGAATATAATAATTCGGGAGAAAATTCACTATTTAAAATAATACCGGTCTCTAAAATATCCTTTAAACCAACTTCTCTCTCTAAAACCACCAAAGCTCCTTTATGTTTGCTAGAAAGCATGGGCATTACCATAACCAATCCATTTATCAATTGTTCAATTTTTTTATCGATCTCCTTATGTAAAAATGAAGTATTTATAAAAAATCCTCTTTTCCCCATCTTTAATAATCCTCTTCTTATTTCTGGTTGAAATATTATAGGTAAGGCTACTACCATCATCGCCATGGCTCCTTTTAGAAGCCAATTAATAGTTCTAAGGCCAAGCTGATCAGCAATAAAAGAAAAAATAAAAAGAATAACTAAGCCTTTGATTAATTGTACTGCCGGGGTATCTTTGATTAAGAGAATTATGTGGTAGGAGATAAAAGCAATGATTAATATGTCTATAATATCTAAAAGATTGAAAGAGATTGGCACTTGATTCTCCTTTTTTTACTTATTGAAAATTTAAAGAATAATTAATGTTTTTTAAACAATCTTTTTACTATTTTACTAATTGTTATTTAAAAAATAATCAATGATTAGAATATCTTGTGTTTATCCAATCAAGGAAAATATTTTATAAAGATAAAATATTTTCCTATTATTAATTATAAAATTATTTTGTTCTTTAATCAAATAAAATTAGTCGTTAGTATTTAATTAGCGTATAGCGTACAGCGGGTAGCGTATAGGCGCGGGGAACAATTGCGGGAAAAAATACGAATGCTAAAGATGCGAAAACATCCCCCAGCCTTCCCGTAGGACAGGCGTCTCGCCTGTCTATGAAAAAGGAGAGTATGGCGATACGCTTTGTGCTTTCTATAAACTTGCAACTCGTAACTCGAAACCTGGAACTTATAACTTGCTACTAATTACTAATAACTCATCACTCATTACTTTATTTATTTACTAAATACTATTCACTATAAACTATATACTAATTAGGGCTGATAAAAAAAGAAATTCCTATGCAATTAAATTAATTTTATAAGAGTAAAACTAAGACGCCTTTTTGAACATGTAATCTATTTTCTGCTTGGTCAATTACTACAGAATGGGGACCATCTATAACTTCATCGGTTATCTCTTCTCCACGATGAGCAGGCAGGCAATGTAATATTATTACATCCTCTTTTGCTTTATTCACTAAATTTTGATTTATTTGATAAGGTTTAAACACATCTTTTCTAATTTTACTCTCTTTTTCAAATCCCATGCTGGTCCAGACATCGGTATAGATAACGTCGGCTCCATCTACAGCTTCTTTTGGATCGTGGATAATCTCTATTTTACTGTTTATTCTTTTGGCATCCTCTTTTGCTATATCTACAATCTCTGACTTTGGTTCGTAATCGGGAGGAGTAGCTAAAACAATGTCCATCCCTACTTTAACCGCTCCAAGTAGCAAGGAATGTGCGACATTATTACCATCACCAATATAAACTAATTTAAGATTAGATAATCTACCCTTCTTTTCTTTAATAGTTAACAGATCACCTAAAACTTGACAGGGATGCAAAAGTTCAGATAATCCGTTGATAACTGGAACTGATGAATACTTGGCTAATTCTAACATTATTTCATGACTGAAAGTTCGGGCCATAATTCCGCTTACGTAACGAGATAGCACTTGAGCAATATCTTTAGTTGCTTCTCTTTGCCCTAATTTTATATCATCAGGACCTAAATAAATTGCTTGCCCACCTAATTGAATCATTCCTGTTTCAAAAGATACCCTGGTCCTTAAAGAAGGTTTTTGAAAAATCATTCCTAAAACTTTTCCCTTTAAAAGAGGTTGTTCTTCATTAGAATAGTGCCTCAATTTTATAATCTCAGCAGTTTCTAATATTTGAGTAACCTCTTCCCTGCTCAAATCACTAATGGATACTAAATTTTTTCCTTTCATATCTATAGCCATTATTTTTTCTCCTTCCTTTTATAGAAATATTTTTTTACGTATTTTGAAGTGGTAGCAGAAAGTAATGCAGGATAATTCAATCTAAACCTTACTTCAGCACCAACTTTTAATTCTTCTTTAAAATCAGTAATATCAATAATTAAATGGTCACTACTTGCACCTACTATTTTTATTCCTTCTTTCAGAGGAATTAAACTATTGAGATAAATGTCCTGTTTCCCTATTGCTAAAATGGCTCTTTTTCTTATTCCTAAATCTCGAAAAACAGGTATCTCCCCAAAAGCATCCCGACCAATCTCCCCTCGGGGTAAAGATGGTTTCTCTTGTACTTCTATAACTTCTGCAGCTAAAATAAAAGTATCCTGAAAAGTGCCTGCTATATTGTGCAATCTTACATCATCTTGGCCAAGCAGAATGCCTACTCCTATCCTTAATTGATTTATTCTATTAGGAACAATGTTATCTTCAACTAATTTTAAAACACTGGTATTCCCCCCTGAAATTACTTCCAAATTTATATGAAAATTATTTTCAATTTTTTCTGTTAATTCAACCAGTTTGGTTAGGTTTTTCCAGGTAGGCATTACTCCGCTGATACAGCAAAAATTTGCACCAATGCCTATTAATTTTACTCCTGGTAATCTTCCAATTTCGCCGACCACTTGCAAAGCATCATCTGGCATAATTCCTTCTCTTAAGTCCCCTAAGTCTATCATCAAAATTATTCTATGAACAATTTTTCTTTTTAAAGCTTCCTGTGATAATAATTTGATCACCGAAATTTCTGAGTTTAAACTTATGTCTGCCCAATCTAAAGCTCTATTTACTTCGCTTAACATAGGAATCCTTATTAACATCGTTTCTACTTTAAGTTCAGATTTTTTCAACACTTTAAGATTCTCAATTCGAGAATCGCCTAAAATATTTATCCCCCCGTCTATCATAGCTTGACCTACTTCCGTAATAGCACAACATCCTTTAGTTATTCCTACTACTTTAATTCCATGTTTTAAACAAAGGGCTTTAATATTTTCTGAATTACTTTTTATTTTGTCTAAATAAATATCTAATCGAGGATTTCTTTTCATTGTTTCTTTCCTTAAAAAGAGAAAATAATTATAAAAGCTAAATTAGCCGTTAGTGAATAGTGAATGGTCATTAGTTTAAAATACAAAATGCAAGATACAAGTTGCAAGATTATTCAATTGGCCAATTGACCAATTCACCGATTGACCAATTAAATTAATTTACCATCCTATTTAGTTACCCAGTAAGTTGAGTAATATGTAACGTGCAATAAGTAACCTGTAACAAGTTTCTATTTTTATAATTTAAAAAATTTAGCCTTATTACTCATTGTGTAATTTTCAGATAAAAAACTAAAAAAAGAGAAAGGCGCCTTAATACTTGGCTAACCTTTCTCTTTTCAATGGCGTAAAAATAATTATCTCTTAGAAAATTGGAATCTGGCCCGAGCGCCTTTTTGACCATATTTTTTTCTTTCTTTCATCCTTGCATCTCGAGTTAATAAACCTTCTTTTTTTAAGATTGGGCGCAAAGTAGGATCATATTGTAGAAGAGCTCTAGCAATTCCATGTTGTAGTGCCCCTGCTTGGCCAGTAATGCCCCCTCCTTCTACTTTAGCGAAAACATCTAATTCATTCTTTTTATTTACCAATTCTAAAGGTTTTTCTACTACGTTCGATAAAGATTCTCGTCCGAAATAATTATCTAATGTTCTTTTGTTAATTTTTATACTACCTTTACCAGGGACTAACCACACTCTGGCAATTGAGGATTTTCTTCTTCCGGTACCATAACTTTTTGTCTGTGACAAATATTTAACCTCCTTCTTCGTGCTTAGTTAATTTTTTCTAATTTTTGAGCTTGATGGGGGTGTTCATTCCCCTTGTAAATCTTTAACTTTTTAATCATTGCTCTACCTAATTTTGTATGAGGAATCATGCCTTGGACCGCTTTTTTCACTACTAATTCCGGTTTTTTCTTTAATAATGTTTCCAGAATAACGCTTTTCAAGCCTCCTGGATAAGAGGTATGATACCTGTATACTTTCCCTTTGAGTTTATTTCCAGTTACTTTTATCTTTTCAGCATTTATAACCACTACATAATCACCTAAATCCATAGATGGCGTATAGGTTGGTTTATTCTTTCCTCTTAATATTGTAGCTATCTGAGTAGCCAATCTACCCAATATTTTTCCTTCTGCATCAATTAGATACCATTTTCTATCAATATCTTCTGCTTTTGCACTGTAGGTTTTCACTTTGTTCCTCCCTGCCCAATAATTTCATATATGGTTCATCTTAAAAAAAATAAATTAACTATCCATTTCCCTTAAAACTCTTTTTATTTATTAAAAAATAACATAATAAATTGTAATATAATCAAGTCCTGATGTCAAGCTTAATTAGTATATAGTATTTAGTATTTAGTATTTAGTTAACATTATTTAGTATTAAACGTAAATCTTAAAGCACAAAACTATATCCGTATCTCGTATCTCGTGAATCGTATCTCGTAGATGAGATAGAAGTAAGAAGAAAGAATCCAGTATTCAGAATTATTTTAAATTATAAGATTATATTATTTATTAAGTTATTTTATACTTTTCTGACTACTGGCCCCTGAATTTTTAAATAACAATCATAGTTTTTCACTTTTTGTTTTAAGTTTTTTATTTAATAAAGATGTAACGCATCGCATCTCTTTGATTCAACACTGCACGCCATGTTATTACTAGATATTAACTGGCTAACTAATATAATTGGTCAATTAATATTTTACTTTCATTAAAAATAGTCCTTTGGCAGGGACAGTTTTACCTGCCATTTTTCTATTTTTAGCTTCCAATATCTTCTTTATCTCCAAATAATTTATCTTCTCATTACCTACTTCCAAGAGAGTACCAACAATGGTGCGAACCATTTTATATAAAAAAGCATCTGCCTCAAGGCGAAAACAAAATATATTTCCTTTCTTGATTATGTTTATATCTTTAATGTTCCTTTTCCAATTTCCAATCGTACTCCCCGAACAGGCAAAAGATGTAAAATCATGTTCTCCTTGCAAAAATTTACTGGCTTTTTTCATCTCTTCTAAATTTATATTTTTATAAACACAGCATACATAATTTCTTAAAAAAATAGACAGGTAGTTATTGTTTTGATTAGAATTTAAAACATAATAATGATAGATTTTACTAACTGCACTATAGCGGGCATGAAAATTACTATCTACCGTTTCTGCATTTTTAATCCTGATATCTAAAGGTAACATGCGGTTTAGAATAAAAGGTAATTCCACCAAAGGAATAGAGCTGTTAGTTTTAAAGTTTGCCACTTGACCCAGGGCATGCACTCCCGCGTCAGTCCTTCCAGAACCGTTAAGGGATATTTTTTCTTGGGTAATCTGGGATATTTTTTCTTCCAAAATTCCCTGTATGCTTAAAAGACCTTTTTGTCTTTGCCAGCCATAATATTTAGTTCCTTCGTATTCTATGGTAAGCTTTATATTAACCATTTATCCACTTTCTAATATAGTTCATTATATTTATGATTTAGCGAATAGAAATATGATTGGTCATCCTAGTTAAGCTAAAAACTTAAAGCTAAAAACGAAAAACCATAATTTAAAACTCAAAACTTATCTTTCCCTTTAAGAGTTAATATACTTGAACCTAATATTTTTGCTAATTTCTCAGTTTCATTTAAAAGATATTTTGTTTGGTTGTTATCTATTTCCTTAGCTTCTTCTAGTAAACTAAGCTATTATGCATTTTCAATGGCAGATTTAAGAGAATAATTAAAAACAGTTCTTTAATTTTAAGTTTTGAGCTATGGTTTTGCGCTTTGCACTTTTAATTTTTCGATTTTTTACTATACGCTAAACGCTCCACGCTATCTTCCTATCCTCTATACGTTAAACGCTATTCTTCTTCACACGATACGCGATACTCGATACTAATTTAAAACATTACACTCACCATAATAGCAATTACTACAGTTGAAATGAAAGTTAAGATGTCGGCTTTTTTAATTTTAAGTTCCCTATAATGAGTCCTGCCCTCTCCCCCTCTATAACATTTGGCTTCCATAGCAATAGCTAATTCATCAGCACGCCGAAATGCATTAATAAATAAGGGTATTAAAATAGGAATTAAATTCTTTGCTCGGTTAAAAATATTTCCACTTTCAAAGTCTGCACCTCGAGATATTTGAGCTTTCATTATTTTTTCTGTCTCTTCCAATAAAGTCGGAATAAATCTCAACGCTATAGTCATCATCATAGCTATTTCGTGAGCGGGCATACCTATGAATTTAAAAACAGACAATAATCTTTCTATTCCATCAGTTAAAGATATGGGAGAGGTGGCCAAGGTAAGCAGGGAGGTAGTTAAAATTAGTATAAATAATCGAAAAGAAATAAGCAGTCCTTTTATCAATCCCTCCTGGGTTATTTTTAAAAAGCCTAACTGATAAATTACTTCTCCTTCAGTCATAAAAAGATGGATTATCAAAGTAAATATAATGATAAATAATATAGGACGCAGACCCCTGAATACAAATTTTGGGTGTACCTTAGAAATAATAATGCTAATTAGTACAAAGCTTCCTAAAACTAAATATCCTGAAAATTTCGTTATTAGAAACAGGCTTACAATTATAGCCAAACAACTCAATATTTTTATTCTGGGATCCAAATTATGAATCAAAGAATCCCTTGGGATATATTGACCAAAGCTAATATTCCTTAATATTCTCATCTTTCCCCATCTTCTTGATAATTTTGTATATTAAACTCTTTAAACATTTATCTCTTTATTGTTTTTTATTTTTTTTTAAAATTTCTCTTTCAGCATCATCTATATTTAATACCCCAGTATATACATCTTTCCCTTTTTCTTTTAATTTATGCATACACTCAGTTACCTGTGGAAGTCCTAAACCCACTTCCACTAGATCATTGGCATGCTTCTCAAAAATATCCCGGGGAGCACCGTCTATAATTATCTCTCCTCGGTGCATTACTAAAAGACGATTCACTGTTTCAGCAACTTTTTCCATATTGTGTGAAACTAAAACCACACCCATACCGAAATTATTATGTATTTTTTTTATCTCAGATAATATATTATCTCTACCCCGCGGATCAAGATTGGCGGTAGGTTCATCTAAAATCAACATTTTTGGTCTTATGGAAAGTATGCTTGCTAAAGCAACACGACGCATCTCCCCTCCGCTTAGAGAAAAAGGAGAACGTTCTGCATAGAGATTATAATCAAGGTCGACCATTTTTAAGGCTTCTCTGACTCTTTTTTCAATTTTCCCTTCTGGTAAACCTAATTTTCTTGGACCAAAGGCTACTTCTTGATCAATTGTTTCTTCAAACAATTGATTCTCGGGATATTGAAACACCAAACCTATTTTTTGTCTTATCAACTTAAGATTAACACCTTTTTTATTTAAATCTACTTCTTCGATATAAATTTTACCAGAAGTTGGTGTAAGCAAACCATTAAAATGCTGAATCAAAGTTGTTTTTCCGCAACCAGTATGTCCGATTAGACCAATAAATTCACCTTTATCAATCTCTAAATTGATATTTTTTAATACTTCCGTTTCAAAGGGCATTCCCAAACTATAGGTAAAGCACAAATTTTCTAAATGTATAAACATAAACTTTCCACCATATCCTCAACTTTCAATGTATGGGGAGATATATTTATTCCTCTTTTATTTAATCTTAAGGCGAGTTCGGTTATTTGAGGAACATCCAATCTTAATTGTTTTAAAGCCTCTATTTTAGTAAATACTTCCTCGGGTTTTCCCGCTAGAGCAATTTTTCCTTTATCTAATGCGATTACCTGGCTGGATTCAGCCGCCTCCTCCATTAAGTGAGTAATATAAACTATGGTAATATTCTCTTCTCGATTTAACTTCTTAACAATATCTATAACCTCTTTTCGACCCCGGGGATCAAGCATTGCTGTAGGTTCATCTAAAACCAAATAAGAAGAGTGCATAGCAATTGCTCCAGCAATTGCTACTCTTTGTTTTTGCCCACCTGAAAGCAAATGAGGTTCACTTTTTTTATACTCTTCTATTTCTACAACTTCTAAAGCCCAATCTACCCGTTCTCTCATAAGTTTTGTCTTTATTCCAATATTTTCCAAACCAAAAGCTATATCATCTTCTACTGTAGTTGCAATAATCTGATTGTCTGGATTTTGAAATACCATGCCTACTTTTCGTCTTATTTCCCATGTTTTGCTCTTATCTTTAGTATTCATTTTATCTACCCAAATATCTCCAGCAGTAGGAAGCAGCAAGCAATTCATATGTTTAGCTAAAGTAGATTTTCCCGACCCATTAGAACCTATAATAGAAATAAAATCACCATTCTTTATTTCTAAATTAATAGAATCCAAAGCTTTTATTTGATCTTTTTTATGATAATTGTATACGTGACTTAGATTTTTTATTTTAATCAAAATGTTCACCACTTATTCGTATTGCGTATTGCGTAAATAAAACAGAATCCAGGGGTTAGGAGTCAGAAAAAATAGTATCTCATGAATCGTATCTCATATAAAATACAGTAACAAGTAATATATAATGAGTAATAAAATTAAATTTCTGAAATTATAAAAACAGGTATTTATTATACATTACTTATCGCATGTTACACATTATATCACTTGCGGGATAGTTAGTTAAGAAAAATAGAAAGAAGAAATCGGTAGCCAGAATAAATTCGTATCTCTTACTTCAGCGTAACTGTACGGGGGTTCAATGAATTGAGCCCATTAGAAGAAAAATTACTAAAACAACCCATCCTAGATAAATCCAACCCATATCACTCATTGCGGACAGACATAAGGTCTACTCATACATATTCTACATCACTATTTTTTGCACATCATATTAAATATGATTTTATTCTAACTTCTGACTTCTGGATTCTGGTAGCTACTGACTTCTATTTTTTTCGTTCATTAATATATATACTACATACTATATATTACATAACTCTTCTATGCGCTCCACGTTGTACGCTATCCTCATTCCAAATTATTAAAAAAATCAAAAGGTTAAAAAGTTTAACTATCAAATAATCACTTCTGATATAAAACTTTTTAACCTTTTATCTTTTTTACCTTATTTATTCTACAAATTCAATTACGGCTAAAGGTGCGGCATCGCCTTTGCGAAATCCCGTTTTTACAATTCGGGTGTAACCGCCATTTCTTTCCAGAAATTTTGGACTAATTTCTTCAAAAAGCACTTTAGAAGCTTTTTTATTTTTTATAGCTTTTTGCACCTCTCTCTGAGCTTGTAAATTATTATTTTTAGCTGTTGTTACTAGTTTTTCTATATACTTTCGAACTTCTTTTGCTTTAGTATATGTGGTCTCAATTTTTTTATGAGTTATTAATGAAATAGATAAGTTAGCCAACAAAGAGCTTCTATGACTACTAGTGCGACCCAATTTTCCTCTTAATTTCTTGTGTCTCATTCTAAAAATCCTCCTGGTGCATTTTTTCACCTAAAACAAATCCATACTTAGTTATTTTCTCTTTTATTTCATCCAAAGATTTCTTTCCTAAATTCTTTATCTTTATAACCTCCATCGGAGAGTAGTTAACTAAATCTCTCAATGTATTTACATTGGATTTTTTTAGGCAATTATACGAGCGAACTGAAAAATCTAGTTCTTCAATGGTTTTGTTTAAGATTTTTTCCTTTTCGCTTTTCTCTTTTTCTTCTTTTGAAATAAGTTCGCCCTCTAATTCAACATCTTCGGGAGAAAACTTAGTAAATACTTTTAAATATTTAATCAATATATTTGCTGATTTACTCAAAGCTTCATCAGGTAAAATATTTTTATTAGTAAATATTTCCAAAGTTAATTTATCGTAATTAGAAAATTGACTCAGACTGGCAGTTTCCACATCATAGCGTACCTTCGTAATAGGCGAAAAAAAAGAATCAATAAAGATGGTATCTACCGATTGATCCGATTTTTTATTTTTTTCAGCAATCAAGTAACCCATCCCTTTTTCAACTACTATCTCCATATCTAGTTTGGCATTGCTATTTAAAGTAGCTATCTTTAAATTAGGATTAAGTATTTCTACATTAATATTGGGGGTTATATCTGCTGCAGTTACTGTTTTTTTACCTTTTGCCTTTAATTTTAAAATCTGTGGTTCTTCGGCAAACATTTTAACTACTAATTCTTTAATATTTAAAATTATTTCAATTACATCTTCTTTGACTCCCGGAATAGTATCAAACTCGTGTGTAATTCCTTCAATTCTAATAGCAGTTGCAGCCGCTCCCCACATAGAAGATAATAATGTTCTTCTAAGGGAATTACCTAAAGTAACACCATAGCCTTTTTCCAATGGTTCTATGATAAACTTGCCATAATTATCTGATAAATCTTCCACTTTAATTTTTATATTATTAATATTCATCACCTTCAATGCTCTCCTTCTTTAGGTATAGGAAACCCAAAATTATTAACGGGAATAATACTCAACTACCAATTTTTCCTCTACCGGTAAATTTAATTCTTCTTTAGAAGGAAATTTTATTATCTTTCCTTTTAAGTTCTTAAAATCAAACTCTAACCAAGAAGGAATACTAACCTCTATCTTCCCTTCTTTAATTTCTTTAATATTTTCGATATTCGCGCTCTTTTTTTTGATCTCAATCACATCATTTATATCAACCTGATAAGAGGGTATATTCACTTTTTTTCTATTAACTAGTATATGTGAATGCAAAACCAATTGACGAGATTGAGCTCTTGATTTAGCTATACCAAATCGGTAAACTATACTATCCAATCTCCTCTCTAGTAATTCCAAGAAGTTTTCTCCGGTAACACCTTTTTTCTTTTCAGCTTTTTTAAAAAGATTTTTAAATTGCTTTTCCAGCAATCCATAATACTTTCTGAGTTTCTGTTTTTCTCTTAATCTTATACCATAGGTAGATAATTTTCTCATCCTTGTTTTTTTTGCATTTTTACCAGGTAATGAAGCACCTTTTTCTATTGGGCATTTATCAGAATAACACCTATCCCCTTTTAAAAATAATTTCACCGTTTCTCTGCGGCATAATTTACATACCGCCCCCGTATATCTTGCCATATATAATAAAAACCTCCTTATTTTCTTAAAGCTTCATAATATAAAATATTAATTTAAATTGGCAAACTGATTTAATAGTTAATTAATTAGCTAGTTTAATACTAATAATTCGTATACTAATTAATCATCATTTAACCAGCTAACTAATTTATCTTGCATTTTTATTTGAAACTAACGACTAATTTGCATTTTGTATTTTTCTTACAATTATTACCCGCACCTATACGCTAAACGCTGTACGCTCCACGCTGTTTTTCACTAACGACTAATTTATATCCTTCTTTGTTTTGGGGGTCTGCAACCATTATGTGGAATCGGGGTAACATCCTTAATCATATTAACTTTTAAACCTACTGCTTGTAAAGATCTAATTGCTGTTTCTCGCCCTGGACCAGGACCTTTTACCAATACATCCACTTCTTTTAGCCCTTGATCCATAGCCTTTTTAGCCACCGCTTCAGCGGTCATTTGAGCAGCAAAAGACGTACTTTTTTTACTTCCCTTATAACCCATACTCCCCGCACTAGACCAAGCAATTGCATTTCCGTCTCCATCTGCAATGGTAACTATAGTATTGTTAAAAGTAGATTGGATGTGAACTACCCCTAAAACTATGTTTCTTTTTATTTTCTTCTTTGTTTTCTTTATTTTTTTCTTATTAGCCAATTAAATTCTCCTTTCAGTATCTGAGATATTACATACTTTTCTTTTTTCTTGCTCCTACTGTTTTCTTTGGTCCTTTTCTGGTTCTCGCATTAGTTTTAGTTCTTTGACCCCTCACCGTCAATCCCTTTCGATGCCTTAGACCTCTATATGAACCTATATCCATAAGCCTTTTTATAGAGGTTGTAACTTCGCTTCTACATTCTCCTTCTACTTTATAATTTTTATCAATAATTCCCTTTATCTTGCTTATCTCTTCTTCGGTCAGATCTTTTGCCCTGGTATCCAAATTAACTTTTGATTCCTTTAATAAGGAACGAGCGCTGGTAATACCGATTCCATAGATATAAGTTAAAGCATATTCTATTCTCTTATTTCTAGGTAAATCTACTCCGGCTATTCTAGCCATATCTTAATATATCCTCCTTTAAAATTATTTCCCCTGTCTCTGTTTGTGCTTTGGATTACTACAAATTACTCTTATTTTACCTTTTCTTTTTATTATTTTGCATTTTGCACACATTTTTTTAACTGATGATCTTACTTTCATCTATTCCTTCCTCCACGTATTATATAATAACTCGTCGTTCGAATCTTGTATCTCGTTAGAAAATTTATCTTAAAACTACTTAGGTATCCAGAATTTAGGAGCCAGGGATCTGGTTTCTAATTCCTATCTTTTTACGAGATACGAATTTATAATCTATATACAATTCTACCTTGGGTCAAATCATAAGGTGACATTTCAACTTTCACTCTGTCTCCAGGTAATATTCTAATAAAATGCATCCTGATTTTACCTGAAATGTGGGCTAATATTTCACAACCATTTTCCAGTTCAACCCGAAAAGTAGCATTTGGCAAGGACTGAATTACTTTACCTTGCATTTCTATGCACTTTTCTTTTACCATCAATTATTCCTCCGCCTAAATTCTTTTTACTCAAACTATTTATCAACTGCTAATTATTTAAAGATTAGTTAATATTTCATTACCATCTGCAGTTATGGCTATAGGATGTTCAAAATGTGCGACCGGCTTCCGTCTTCTGTCACAACTGTCCATCCATTATTGCAAAGTCTTGTTTTATAACCGCCCATATTTACCATAGGTTCAAAAGTGCTAACACCATCCCCTCTTCCAGGCTTAGACTAGTATGAGAAACGCCATAATTAGGTATTTGTGGTTCTTCGTGCAAATAATAACCCACTCCGTGGCCTACACATTCTCTTACTACGGAAAAATGTGATTTTTTTACTGTCTCCTGCATGGCAAAAGATATATCACCTAATCTGTTACCTATAACGGCTTTCTCTATACCTTTGTATAAAGATTTTTTAGTTACTTTTAAAAGTTTTTGTTCTTTTGGCCCTATTCTTCCTACGGGGACTGTAATCGCAGTATCCCCATAGTAACCTTCTAAATTTGCCCCAATATCTATACTTACAATATCCCCTTCTCTCAATCTTCTCTTTCCAGGAATACCGTGAACTACTTCTTCATTTATTGAAACACATATAGAATGCTGAAATTTATTATTTTCTATTCCATAACCTTTAAATGCAGGCTTTGCTCCATGTTTTATTATATAATCCTCAGCAATCCTATCCAACTCTAAAGTAGTAATTCCCTCTTTTATATTTTCTAATATTTTATTCAAGGCACTTGCTGCTAACTTACAACTATTTCTTATGCATTTAATTTCTTCGGGAGACTTTAAAATTACCATCAATTTGTTTATTTATTCCTCGTGAAACTTTCTTGATGGCTAAAAAAGCATTTTCACTTAAATTAGCATCTATTACTTTTAGTAATTTTTTTTCTTTATAATATTTTTTTAAAGGTATAGTTTGTTTAGCAAATACTTTTAATCTATTCTTTATGGTCTCTTCTTTATCATCCTCTCGTTGATACAACTCTCCGCCGCAAAGATCACATGTATTATCTTTTTTAGGAGGATTAAATGACAAATTACAATTATTGCCACATTTTTTACACACCCTACGGCTAGATAACCTTTGTATTATTTCAGAGAAAGGTATCTCAAAGTAAAATACATAATCAACATATTCATCGAGCTCTTTATTTAATTTCTCTAATGAATTCGCCTGTTCAATATTTCGGGGAAAACCATCAAAGATATAACCATTTTTACAATCTTCCTGCTTTATTCTTTCTTTTATTATTTCCAGAATAATATGATCGGGCACTAAACCTCCTTTACTCATAATATTCTCAACTTCTATACCCAGCTTATTCTTTTTATCTACTGCTTCTCTTAAGATTACTCCTGTTGAAATTACCGGAATTTTGAATTCTGCCTGCAGCTTTTTTGCTACCGTTCCTTTTCCTCCACCTGGAGGACCTAACAAGATTAATCTCATAACTTTCCCTTTCTTTTTAAGTCAACTATCCTGCTTTAATTAGTCGTTAATTCAAATATTACTAATTTTTTTGTCAAATGGTTAGCTAGTTTAATACTAATATTTATTAGCCAATTAATCAGCTAACTAAGTAACTAACTAACGAATCAAATTAGTTTATAAAAAACTATTTCTTAATAAATCCCTCATAATGCCTCATTAACATGTGTGATTCTATTTGTTGAACAGTTTCTAAAGCCACTCCTACCATAATTAACAAAGACGTTCCTCCGAAATAGAAAGTAGTAATTCCTGTAATTTTTATTAAAATATTAGGCAGAATAGCAATTATGGCTAAAAATAATGCACCGCTTAATGTAATACGAGTCATTATATGATCAATGTATACGGTAGTATTTTTCCCTGGTCTTATTCCGGGGATAAAACCTCCATATTTTTTCATATTGTCCGCCATATTGGCAGGATTAAAGGTAATCGCTGTATAAAAGAAAGTAAACACTATAATTAATATAGCATACAAAATTAGATATAATGGCTGTCCCGGTGAAAGAGCATCAGACATACTTTTCATAAAAGCTAAATTTTGAAAAAATTGTGCAATAGTAGCTGGAAAAAGTAATATTGCAGAGGCAAATATTATCGGAATAACTCCAGCTTGATTTACACGCAAGGGAATATGGGTCCCTTGTCCGCCATACATTTTTCGTCCTATTACTCTTTTTGCGTATTGAACTGGTATTCTTCTCTGACCTTTTTGAATAGCAATAACTCCTCCGATAACAGCTATAAAAACTACAATTAAAGTTACTAATGGCAAAATACTAATTTCTCCAACTTGAAAAAGTTTAGAGGTTTGCACAAGCTGGGAAGGAATTCTGGCGATAATTCCAGCAAATATAATTATAGAAATTCCATTACCAATACCAAAATCAGTAATTTCTTCACCTAACCACATTAAAAAGCAAGTACCAGCGGTAAGAGTAATTAACAATAAAAATCTGAAACCAAATCCTGAAATCGTTAATACGCCCATATTTTGCAGCCAAACACTTATTCCAAAAGCCTGGACAATAGCCAAAAAGACTGTTGCATAACGAGTTATTTTGGTAATTTTCGTCCTACCTTCTTCCCCTTCTTTAGCCCATTGTTCTAAAATAGGGACTACAGATTGTAAAAGACTCATAATAATAGAAGCATTAATATAGGGCATAATCCCTAAAGCAAAAACAGAAAAACGGCTTAATGCTCCTCCAGCAAAAAGATCAAAAAAACCTAATATTCCACCCTGAGCAAATAGATTAGCCATTGCTTCTTTATCTATACCTGGTAAAGGCAGGTGACTCCCCAATCTGACCACTACTAACATTCCTAAAGTAAAAAGTAATCTTTTCTTTAAATCCGGAATTTTAAATAAATTACGAAATGTTTCTAACAATTATACCACCTCTATCTTCCCACCAACTGATTCAATCTCACTTATCGCTTTCTGGCTAAATTTATTTGCTTTTATGGTTAATTTCTTAATTAAGCCACCTTTAGCTAATATTTTTACTCCATACCCTAGTTTTTTTATAATTCCTTTATCAATTAATTCTTTCTGGGTAACCACATCGCCATCTTTAAATATATTTAATCTTCCAATATTTACAATACTATAATCTTTTTTGAATATATTGGTAAAGCCTCTCTTGGGAATTCTTCTATGCAGAGGCATCTGGCCACCTTCGAAACCCGGCCTGACTCCACCGCCCGAACGAGAATTTTGCCCCTTTGAGCCTCGACAGGAAGTAGAACCATGCCCCGAACCACAACCTCTGCCTACTCTCTTGCGCTTTTTAACTGATTTAGGTGCCGGGTATAAATTATTTAATTTCATTGTTTGTTACCTCCCTTGGTTGTAATCGTTGGCCATACATTTCCAACACACTTTTTCCTCTTAATTTTGCTACGTTTTTTGCATTCTTTAAACTTGTAAGAGCATCCATAGTAGCTTTGGCAATATTCAAATTATTATCACTTCCTAAGGACTTAGTTAAAATATTTTGATATCCTGCTGCTTCTAATATCGTTCGAACAGAACCACCAGCAATAACTCCGGTTCCAGGAGAGGCTGGTTTCATAAAAACCTTAGCAGCTCCATATCGTCCTATAATTGTATAAGGGATAGTTCCTTTTTTTATTCTTAATTTTATCAAATTCTTCTTTGCTTTTGCCGCCCCTTTTTTAATTGCCTCAGAAACGTCTTTGGCTTTCCCATAGCCTATACCTACTATTCCTTCACTATTCCCCACTACGACCATGGCAGAAAAACCAAATCTCCTTCCACCTTTTACAACTTTACTTACCCTATTTACAAAAACTACTGTCTCGTTTAATTCTAAACCTTCAGCGTCTATTTTTAGCACTTATCCACCTCCTCTCCCATTTTTTTAATATAACTTTTGGTTCTAAATATTTTTTGTTAAACTTTTCTTCTTTTTAAATTTATATTAAAAAATATCTTTTTAAATGAATTTTTTAGACTAAAAAACTATCTTTCCTTTTCTAGCACTCTCTGCTACGGCCTTTACTCTACCGTGATAGAGGTAACCTCCTCGGTCGAACACTACTTTTTTTATGCCTTTTTCCTCTAACTTTTTGGCTAACAAACTGCCAAGCGCTTTAGCAGCCTTCAGGTTCCCTTGATATTTTTCTTTTTTCTTTATTTCTGGGTCGAGTGTAGATAGAGAAACTAAAGTTATTCCTTCCCTATCATCAATCACTTGGGCATATATATGCTTTAGGCTCCTAAAAATACATAGGCGTGGCCTTTCGCTACTACCGGATATATTTTTACGTACTCTTTTGTGTCTTTTGATTCTAGCCAATCTTTTGTCTATTTCAGTCAATATTAGCACTCCCTTCCTATAAAATAATC